>Ga0247727_10001401_pt1 | contig 57418 bp, 65 predicted proteins | sample WisWelCaveWW1625_FD_202498 | JGI IMG/M metagenome (GOLD analysis project Ga0247727, IMG submission 202498) | Biofilm microbial communities from Wishing Well Cave, Virginia, United States - WW16-25 | ecosystem: Environmental > Aquatic > Deep subsurface > Groundwater > Cave microbial mat | place... | reverse complement strand
TAGAACGCCGACATAATCGAACGCCTCCAGCACCAGCCGCGCCGCCTCCTGCGCGCGCACGGCGACGCCAGCGCCCACGGCCGCGGGCAGAGTCGTGCGCGAGAGGATGCCGCCGGCGTGCTCGTTTTCGCAAAGGTCATAGAAGGCGACCGCGCCGTCGGCGCCGCGCGCGGCGATAATGGAGATTTCGCGCTCGAACGCGCTGAAAGCTTCAACGATGCCGGGCGCGCCGAGTTTTTCGTAAGCGCCCGCGGCGGCCGCCGCGCTTGCGATGCGGATTTGGCCGCGCCCGTCATAGCCTAGCCGGCGCGTCTTCACCATGGCGGGCAGTCCGATCTCGGCGAGCGCGTCGTCGAGATCGTGCTGGCTGGCGATGGCCGCGAAACGCGGCGTGGCGATTCCGAGCGCATTGAAGAAACTCTTCTCGTCGAAGCGGTCCTGCGCCACCGCCAGCGTGTTCGGGCTAGGGCGCACCCTCGCGCCGGCGTCGAGCAAGGCTTGCGCGGTTTGCGCCGGCACGTTCTCGAACTCGGTGGTGACCACGCCGACGCGGCGCGCGAAATCGGCGAGCGCCGCGTGGTCGAGATAATTGCCAACGTAAGTTCGCGCCGAGACCCGCGCCGCGGGGCTGTCGGGCTCGTCGGTGAATATGCAGACGTCAAAACCAAGCTGCGCAGCGGCCTGGGAAAGCATGCGGCCGAGCTGCCCCCCGCCCAGGATGCCGATCGTGCTTCCAGGTTGAAGCGGGCTCATTCGGGACCTTCGGCGACCGCTTCTGTTTGCGTGGCGCGATAGGCGTCGAGCCGCGCGGCCAGCGCCTCGTCGCTCAACGCCAAAATCGCCGCCGCCAGCAATGCCGCGTTCACCGCGCCGGATTCCCCAATCGCCAACGTCCCCACCGGCACGCCCTTGGGCATCTGCACGATCGACAGGAGGCTATCGAGGCCCTTGAGTTCCTTGCTCTTGATCGGCACGCCCAGCACCGGCAGCGGCGAAAGCGCCGCGACCATGCCCGGCAGATGCGCGGCCCCGCCGGCGGCGGCGATGATGATTTTGAGCCCGCGCCGCTTGGCGCTTTCGGCGTAGTCGTAGAGCCGTTTCGGCGTGCGGTGGGCGGACACCACTTTGGCCTCATAGGCCACACCGAGCGCCTGCAGCGTCTCCGCCGCCAGCTTGAGCGCATTCCAATCGGACTTCGAGCCCATGATCAGGCCGACCAGCGGGTGGGAAGCCATGAGGGGGCTGCTCCTAAAAAAGGGCGCACTAAAGCAAGCTGGCTTGCCCGTCCAGCCTAGCGGTTAATCTGGCCTTTACCACCGGGGCTCATGACTCAACGGCATGTTCTCCGGGTTAGGACACGCTGGCGCAGAAACAAAGCGGCTGTTGAAGCGGCTGGGGCTGTCGCGCGGCGATGTATCAAGCGCCGGTTTGCGCGCGCTGGAACGACTCGCCGCTGAACTGGCCGCCGCCGAAGAATTGGCCGATCGCGACACGCTGACACCCACCTTCAACCGCCGCGCCTTCCTGCGCGAATTGCACCGCACCATGTCGGAGGTCGAGCGCTACAAATCGCCCGCCGCGGTGCTCTATATCGACCTCGACGGCTTCAAGGCGCTCAACGATTCCCACGGCCATGCGGCGGGCGATGCGGTGTTGCGTCAGTTGGGGCGCATGCTGGTGGAATCCGTGCGCGAGTCCGACATTGTGGGCCGGCTAGGAGGCGATGAGTTTGGCCTTATCCTCAACCGTGTCCCGGCCGAGGAGGCCTATATGAAAGCGACCTCGCTCAGCGACAAAATCAACACCACCGCCATCCTCCACGCCAGCATCGCCCATCGGATACGCGTGTCCATCGGCGTCCACGCCATCGCCATGGTCGAAGACCCCGAAACCGCCATCGCCCGCGCCGACGAAGCCATGTACGCCGACAAGCACGCACGGCGCGCGCAAAGCGCCGCGTTCGCCGCCTTCTAGAGCGTGCGCAATCAGCGAAGCTGATCGTAAGCACGTGGCAGGTTTAAGCGCGACAAAACCGCACGAACGACGCGACGGCGCGCACGTTACCGCTAGGACGCACTACACGTTTGCGTGAGCCCCATTGACGCGTGATTCTCCTGGGAAGAGAATCACCCATTGCTGGAAATGGAGCAATTCCGATGCGTGGCATTCGGAGTTTGGCGGCGTTCGCTGCGGCGGCGCTGGTCGGTGTCGCTTATGCGCAAATCGGCGCGCTTGCGCCGCGATTTTCGTCCTGGTCGGGGGCTTCACCGGAAGTCATCGCCTACGCGGCGTTCCAATCTGATCTGTCGCATCTCGCATCCATGCAGGTAACGTCAGCGGCGGACGTCGATGCGGCGCTTGACCGCGCCGCCCGGCATGATCGCGACGCGATGGTGCGCGGCTGGATGAGCTATGCCGCTGATGTCGCTGCGCAATCGGCGCCGTTTGTCGAAAGCGTGCGGCAGGCCGAGCGCCGCTGGGGCCCAAACATGGTCACCCGGATCACCAGCAATCGATCCTTCATTCGCCGGCTGCCCGGCAATGAGGACGCGATAGATCTGGTGCTGAGTGCCCTCGCTTCGGATGCGGCGCGCGTTGCCGCCGTGGCCGAGCGCCATCGCGTCTTTGCCTATTCGTTGCAGAGCCAACCTTGGGGCGGCGCGGTGGCGGAGAAGCGAGACGAGCGCCTTCAGCGCATCCGGGGGCTCGGGCGGCCAAGTGGTTTCGCTCCAGCCATATCCCCCTCCATGGCGGCGCAATTAGCCGTCAGCCCGATCAGCATCGGCCCCGGCGAGGCGGCGTTCGGCGGGCGTCGTTTTTGGGACGCCGTGAACGGGGGCCCGCCGGTGTTCGAAGCTGGCTCGCCGCTGTCCGGCCAGCTACCCACCCACTGGCGCGCGGACGAGGCGCGCCCCGAAACGCTCGACGCTATCCTTTCGGTCGCTGCCCTGCGGGTGCTCGGTGCGCAACAATCCCAAGCCAGCGCCATCGGCTACTTTCTGCGCGACCCGCGCGCTGTCGGGTGCGTTGAGATGGCGAGGCTTGAATTCTATTCGTGCCTCTCAGCAGTACACTTCGTCTACGAGAATGAGTATTGCCTCGCCGAGCATGGTCTACGCGACGTGGCGATGTGCATCGGTGCGCCGATCCAACATGATGAAGCCTACGTGTCCGCCTTTGCGGTGCAGGGCACGCCAGCCAGCTTCGCTGCGGTTGCGGAGGCCGCCATCGTGCATGTCGCAGTGAGCGCTCCGGCCGCGCCAGCTCCCGAGCCAGGCCCTGCGTTAGAAGGCGGTGTTGAGCAATCGGAGGCGACGTCGCTGCCTGGGACCGCCGAGGCGCCGTCCGCTTCGCCGGTCGTCGTTGTGGAACCTCCGCCAGCCGTGGCGACGAGCGTAGTAACGCCGGTCACCGAGGCGCCCGCCGCGGCGCCGAGCGCCAACGCCGCGCTCACCGCGAGCCTTGGCGATATGGGCGCCGGTGAATTGTTCGCCCGCGCCGACGAACTCGACGAGCAAGGCCAAGCCGATCAGGCGCGCTTGGTGCGCCGTTCGTTGATCGCACGCTTTCCCGACTCGCCACTGGCATTGCTCGCGGCGCAGCGCTTGGCCGGCTCGCGTCAGCACTGATTGCCGCGAATGTTAAACCCGCTAGTGGTCCGATTCCAACATTCGCATCCCGTTTCGGCCCGCTCTGTTGCGAATGTTGGAATCATAAGGACCACTAGCAAGTATAGGTTTCTAGTGGAGTTTATGGATTTGACATTCGCTACCAGCTTGCCGCTTACACCGGATGCGAATGTCAAATCCACTCCACTAGAGCCGCCAGCTCAGCGCCAGAGCGCCGAAATCTTGGCGGGTAGGTTGGGTGCTGAATTCCTCGGTGCGCCACACATAGGTATAAGCGAGACGCCAGTCGCCGGCGCTGAGGGTGAAGCCGGTTTGGAAATCGGCGACGGTGGGATTGCGTTCCACCGAAGCTGAGTCCTCGAACGTGTTGCCATCGAGGAAAAGATTTTGCGCCACCGCGCGGCCCTGCACGCCGGCGAACAAACTCCAGGCCAGCGGCCCGCCTTGAAAATGCTCGACCCCCGCCAGCGAGGGGCGCACGCGCGGGGGGCCGTAATCGCTGTCGATGCGTTGGCCGATGCGGGCGGCGAGCCCCACGCGCGCTTCGGTGCGCAGCGTGCCGAGGGTTGCGCCCGCGCTCGGCGTCAAATCCGCTTCGATGCCGCCGAGATAATCGCCGAACAGCCTGAGCGCCCGCCAGCGCCGGTCGAACGAAACCGCGAAGGCAAATTCGTCGCCCAACTGGCTATCCCAGCCTTGCGGGTCGGGCGCGCCGAGCACCTGGTGGATGCCGCGCTGGGCTTCCTCGCCCATGGCCGAAGGGCCGACGATGCCGAACTCGAGTTCATAAGTGTCGAGAAAGCGCGGCGCGCGACCGTCATCGCGATGCTCTTCGACGCCGACCATGATCTGCATGTAGAACCAGCCGGCATAAGGGTGCTGGCCAGCGGGGGCGGGAATTGCGTTGATGTCTTCCGGGGTGAAGATGGATTGGCCGAGCGCGATACCCCAGAAATCCGGGTCGGCGCCGGAAAGCGCGCGCGTGAAACCGCCGGCGCCTTGCAGCCAGTCGGGCACGCCTTCGCTTGGCGAGACATAGGCGAGCTTGATGCCGGAGGTGTAATTGCGGTCGGCGCCGGAGGAGAGGCTATCGTTCTCGGCCGCCAGCGAAAGCACGCCCTTCTCCTCGGCGGGGCGATCCTCGGCGAACGCCGCGCCCGGCAGCGCCGCCAGCAGCGCGGTCCCAGCCCATTTCCTCAAGCGATGATGTCCGGGGTTAGCCTGTCCTCGATCCATTGGATTTGGTCCCTCAACACCAGCTTGCCGCGCTTCAAGCGGGCAAGCTGCAGCGTATCCCCAGAGCTTTTTTCTTGCAGTACGGCAATGGCGTCGTCGAGCGCTCGGTGCTGTTGGCGCAGCTCGATCACGCGGGCTTTAAGCGCGCGCTTTTCCGGCGTGTCGTTAATGTCGAAGCCGTCGTCGTCGGAATCCATGCGTTTGGCTTGACCCCGTCCGCGGCCGCCCCGGCCGCGAGACCGAGCTAAGCCATGCTCCGTGTGCGGTGTAAAGCCAGGGCTGTCTTACTCATGCTGCACCTGCGAAGGCGGGCGGTCCCGGAAGGTCGAATTTTTTGATGCGATGTAAGGAGACAACAGTCTCATTTGGCGCCATGCTCGGAGAGTCGCCAGCTAAAAGGAGGCGCAAGCAATGGCAATCGAGCAGCGTTTACGCGAACTCGACGCCCGGCACCGGGATTTAGACCTAATCATCGAAAACGAGGCCAAAAGGCCCTCCGCGGACATCACGCGGCTGTCGGCGATGAAACGCCAGAAACTGAAAATCAAGGAAGAAATCGAAGAAATAAGACAACGGCTTAGTCAGCCCCACTGACTAGGCAAGTTGGGCAGTGCTGCACGACGAAGCGCTCGACCTGGCGCACTGGGTTGAGAGTATTATAACGATGTGCGTGCGCCGCCTCGTAGAAAAGAAAGGGCGGCCTGAGCTCCAGCCAAGGGCGGCCTTACGACCCGTCGTGCATCAAGCGCGAGGTCCGCGCTCGAGCACCAGGAGGTAGAGCGAAAGCACGACGATCGCCAAGCTATCGAAAAGCGCCGCTGTTTGCGTCAAGCCGCTCGGGCTCAAGGTCCGCTGCACCAGATCGGCGGCGATAACGGCGATCATCAGCGATGTCGTCATCCTTTCCAAGCCTTTCAAATCGTGAAGCGCGCCCTGCATTTCCTTTGATCGCGTTGCGACATGACGAAGATAACTCCCCACCGCATCGACGATGAGATAGGGAAGCGGCGCGAGGAATAAGAGTTCAACGCCATTGAGCACATGGGCGACGACGACGCTCGACGCGCCGCCGGGCGCGCCGTCGTCTGCGCCCAACGCGTACAGCTGGATTCCGAGCGTAATTTCGAAAAACGCAATGCCGGCGAGGATAAGAACCAGCAAGCCGGCGCCAATGAGGAAGGCGGCGAACACCCAGGCTATGATGGGCGACTTTGGCGCGGCGGCGTTCGGTTCCGCTTGCTCAGTCATCCTATTCCAAATCGAACAGCGGAAAGACATTCAAACCTGTCTGGCAATAGCCTTCCAGGACGTGGCGATCCTTGACCAGATCAAGTATGCCTGTTGCGCCCGCGGCCTGCCCGCCGGCGTAACGCTCGACCGCGACCACCACCATGGGCGCCCGCTCCGCAATCTTGCCCTGCGTCACATCGCTCAGCGTCGTGTGTGTCAGCGCCTGGACGCGCTTGACGTAGGTATCGCGGTCGACCTCCTTTTTCCCATCGAAACGCAGGATCAGTTCGGCGATCGAATCCAGGCCGTGTGCGCCCGTCGTGTCGTCAGGGTTCTCCGCGCTGCCAGTAGCGGTGACGAAAAAGCTGGTCACGTCTTCCGCCGAGAGAATCTGTATCAGGCCGGAAATGAAGATCTGCTGTTTGAAACACAGCGGAAAGCGGTGGGCGAGCTGGTCGAGGCTGTTGAACAACAGGCTGATATGCGGTGCGCGCCCAAGTTTGCCCTTGGTATTGCCGGCACTTTCCGACTTCGGCGCGGTCTCGGGCGCGCGCTTTAGCCGCTGCACGCTCAATAACACCCGATGCACGAATTCCTCCGCCGAAATGTTGCCGGGCGGGAAATACATAATCTCGAGGCGATCATTCTGCTCGAGTTCATCGACGGTTGGCCAAGGCTCATCTTGCTGGACGCCGCAATTGACCTTCCATTCCTTCAGGATGTCGTCCATCGTCGCGCGGGTAACGCCGTGATCGTCGCGTAAGGAAATCACGACCGCCTTTTCCCGATTGTCGCCGGGCTCGGTCATCCTCGGCAAACCCGATCCGTTGGGCCAGGGCGCCTTAGAATCGCGCGGCCGTGAGCCGGGCCAATGCTTGATTTTCTGGCGGTGCAACTCTTCGCAAAGGATTCCCGACAGAATCTGCATGAAGCCGAGATGGCTCTTGTGTCCCCCGCGAGAGCCCATAAACGCCGTGCAGCGACCTCGCGGAAAACCTTGATGCTTGAGCAGCAGATTGAGGCCTGGCACCGGCGTCGGCACTGGTTCCGGTTTGACCGTCGAACTCTCCCGCTTGTAGCGCGAGAGCAGGAAGTGCAGCGACGGCAGAATGAAGATGCCGCCCTCGCGGCGGAACGGAAAAGCCCGCTGCAATTGGTGAAAGCGGCGCCGCTCCTTATCCGGATTGGTAGAGCGCCCTTTGAAGACGGGTTTTTCGTAGATCTTGTATTGGTGCGGACCCCAGGCGTGGGGTTGATAGCGCGCTTTCATGATCTCGATGCTGCGCTGCATATAGCCAAAGCTATCCGGCGGATAGGAGCGGTCCAGCCGGATGACGATGTCGCTGACGTATTCCCAAAATCCATGCGCGCCGGAGCCGGGTGGTGAATCCAGGATCAAAATGGCGACACGCGGACCGCCGGCCACTTGACGTTGAAAGCGGGCAAAGCGCTCCTGTAAGGTTCCAAGCGTTCGCGTCTGGCTCTTGTCAAACGTGTTCAGGCTGTCGAGTACAATAACATCGGGCGCGTTCCCCCCCCATACGATCTTGCTTGGCGGCGGCAGCTCTGCTTGTGGGGCCGCAGCTCCCAACTCGTGGATGACACGGTGCACCACCTTGGTGATCGCCTGGTCGAAATCGACCTTCTTGGAATTGAGCCAATTGGCCAACGTAGCGGCGCTTGCCACGCTCAGCACGTGAACCTTGGCATCGGTGTCGCTGCGCCAATCGGAGGGAGCCCGCAGCGCCTTGAATTTTGAATCCGCGTTGGACCAGCCGAAATTCTTGGCGTTACCGATAAACCACGTCGCAGGCGCCTCGGTCGTAACATAGAGCGTCTGCATCGCTGCTTGGTTTGGTCCGGCTTCTGTCAAGCGATAGCAAAGCTCACTCGCGAGCGTTGTTTTGCCGGTGCCCGGCGGGCCAGACAACAGGATGGTCAGCGCTTGCTTTGCCTCGCCACCTCCCGTGGCGGGAAGGCGAATTCCGCCGGCGAACAATTCATCAAGCCAGCAGACGTTGGCGCGGCCATCTTCCTCCGCGGCGCTCACGCCCCCGCCTAAGCGGGCGGGCTCAAATGCCGCCGGCTCGTCCTGAAACAGAAACGGATTGAACCAATGCGCCTGCGCAATCCTCGTCGTGATGATTTCATCGCGATCGGCCACACGAAACCCCGCCGCTTTTTTTGCTCGCATCCCCCGCATATATTGCCCACCTAGGGCTATTACACCAATGAAATTCGCCTCTTTGGGGCGCGCCGGCCACTACCATTTGGGTGCACCCCAGTTCGCGCGCCATTGTCGTGCGCCTTACCCTTCCTCGCCCCGATGCGCCTCCGCCGGCGCGGTTTCGCCTACGGCTTTCAGCGTTTTGGCTTCGGCTTTGGCGACGCGCGCTTCGGCTCGCGCCTTGGCGGCGGCGGCTTCGGCGACGATGGCGTCGAGTTCGATCTGGGTGCACAGGCCGATGGTCACCGGATCGACCGGTTTGATCTGGCTGGAATTCCAGTGCGTGCGGTGGCGCACTTGTTCGATGGTCGCCTTGGTGGTGCCGATCAGTTTGATGATCTTGGAATCCGCGACTTCGCCATGGTGCTTGAGAAACCAGGCGATGGCGTCGGGGCGGTCGCCGCGCCGCGCGATCGGGGTGTAGCGGGCGCCGCGCTTTTTCACCTGCGGCAAGTCGATGCGCTTTTGCTCCATCGGCGCGAGCTTGTGGACATTGTCGGCTTCGCCCTTGGCGATTTCCTCGCGCGAGAGAAAGCCCCCGGCGATCGGATCGACGCCGCGAATGCCCTTGGCGACGTCCTCGTTGGCGATGCCTTGCACTTCCAGGGGATGCAGGCCGCAGAACTCGGCGATCTGGTCAAACGCGAGCGAGGTGTTCTCGATCATCCACACCGCGGTGGCTTTCGGCATAAGGACATTACCGGACATTGCAGGGCTCCAGATACGCAAACGCGCCCGGCGTTGTCGCCAGGCGCGCGGCCCAAAGGACCGTAACGAAGGAGCAACGGCCAGCGATCACGGGCGCAATCAAGCCAGCTGGGAGGGATATAACTGGGCCAGCGGACAAAGGGAAGGTAGATTTTATTCCCCTTTTGTTCCGCCGCCGATTATGTTAACCGAACCCGTTGAAGGGACGGGCGATGAGTCGGGCGCTTTATTACGGCGATAATCTTGCGGTGCTGCGCGAGAGCATCAAGGACGAGAGCGTCGACCTCGTCTATCTCGACCCTCCGTTCAATTCAAACGCCAATTACAACGTGCTGTTCCGCGCACCGACGGGTGAACAATCGCCGGCGCAGATCGAGGCGTTCGTCGATACCTGGCATTGGAACGAAAGCGCGGAACTCGCGTTCCATGAAGTTTTGCGGAGCGGAGTGCAGGACGCTGCCAATCTGCTTATCGCCATGCGCAAATTTCTCGGCGACAACGACATGATGGCCTACCTCGCCATGATGGCGGTGCGGCTCATCGAATTGTATCGCGTCTTGAAGCCTACGGGCTGCATGTATTTGCACTGTGATCCAACCGCGAGCCACTATCTCAAAGTCTTGATGGATGCGGTGGTCGGCAAGGACCGCCTTCGCAATGAGATTATTTGGAAGAGAACGGGATCACACAATTCAGCAAAGCGCTTTGGTCCGATACATGACACGATCTTTTTTTACAGCAAAGGAACGCAATACAAATGGAATGCGATCCGACGGCCCTACATGCGAGGCCACGTCGAGAAGGCATTTTCCAGGGAAGGCGACAAGTACTTCACTGCCTATAGCGGAAATATCCTGAGCGGATCGGGTACTCGCAAGGGCGAGTCTGGCCTTCCTTGGCGAGGGTTCAGCCCCACTGCGAAAGGAAGGCACTGGGCGATTCCCAGCTTGCTCTGTGAAGGATTTGAATCCGAGATTGAGGGGATGACACAACACCAGAAGATGGACTTTCTGTTCGAGAAGGGCTTCATCACGATCAATGAAGGGGATGAGTGGCCGCGATACCGAAGGGAGATCACGCCAAATGACGGGCAGCCAGCGGGAGATGTTTGGGCGTACCAGCCTTACACGGAAGGCACCGTCTTAGGCACGAACTTTGGCATAGATGAGGACGTTCGTTGGATGGGTTCCAAGGATCCAGATCGCCTGGGTTATCCAACTCAAAAGCCGGTAAGTCTCCTCGAACGCATCATCTCCGCGTCCTCCAATCCCGGCGATGTTATCCTTGATCCGTTCTGCGGTTGCGGCACCGCAGTGCACGCGGCGGAGAAGCTTGGCCGCCAGTGGATCGGCATTGACATCACCCACCTCGCCATTTCGCTGATCGAGCGGCGTCTCAAGGATGCGTTTCCGGGGCTCGCATTCGAGGTGCACGGCACGCCGAAGGATATCGGCGGCGCGCGCGATCTTGCGCTGCGTGACAAATACCAGTTTCAATGGTGGGCGGTGTCGCTGGTCGATGCGCAGCCCTTCGGCGGCAAGAAGAAGGGCGCCGACGGCGGCATCGATGGGCTCATCTTCTTCAAGGAAGACAAGAAAACCACGCGTCGCGTGCTGGTGTCGGTGAAGGGCGGCGACAATGTCAGTGTCGCCATGATCCGCGATCTGAAAGGCGTGCTTGAACGCGAGAAGGAACCGCTGGGTCTGTTCCTCACCTTGGAAAAACCAACCCAGCCGATGCTCACCGAAGCGGCGAACGCTGGCCTTTACGAACTGCACGGCAAGAAGATTCCGAAAATCCAGATCGCCACGATCGAGGATTTGCTCGAAGGCAGGCTGCCGATCCTGCCAAGCACAATCGACACCGCCGCCGCCTTCAAGGCCGCCCCACGCGAAGACGAGGACGACGACCAGGGCGACATGTTCGGCAAGTGAACCACAACAAAACGGGCCCGGTTTTGACCGGGCCCGTTAAGCTTCAGCGCGTTTGCGTTCAGCGGAAGCTGATGGTTACCGCGGTGCGGCGGTTCAGCGGTTCGCGTACGCCGTCGCCGGTGGCGCGGGCGAGCTCGCTTTCGCCGCGCGCCTGCGTGGTGATCGCAATGGCCAGCCCGCGCGCGGTCAGCGCGTCGCGAACCACGCCGGCGCGGCGTTCGGAGAGCCCGACATTGTAGCGGGTCGAGCCCGACGTGTCGGTGTGGCCGACAACTATCGCGCCAGCGAGGTTGCATTGGCGCGCGCGCGCCACGGCTTGGTCGATGACATCGCTGGCCGCTTGGTTAAGGTTGGAGCGGTCCCACTCGAAATAGACGATGAATTCCGAGGCCGGGCACACGACCGGAGGCGGCGGTGGGGGCGGCGCGGCCGCGGCGGCGAACTGGTAGCGCAGGCCGATTGTCACCGCTTGGTGATTGTAAGAGGCGTCGGCGACGCCGCCGAACCCAAGCTCATCGACGAAAAAATAGCGATAGCCGGCGTCGAAGGTCAGGCGGTCATTGATCGGCACGCCCAATCCGGCCATCGCTTGCCAGGCCCAATTGGAATCATCGACGCCGTCAGACTCGACCTTGGCATAGCCCGCGCCGACGCCGACATAAGGCTGGACGCGTCCGCCGCGATTGAAATCGTACTGGGCGTTGAGCATTAGAGACTACAAAGTCAAGCTAACTTTGGCCGATGACCAGCACAATCTTCCCAGCATGCGCGCCGCTTTGTAGCCGCGCATGGGCGGCTTCGGCGTCGGCGAGGGGGAAGGTGGAGTCGATCAGCGGGCGCACTTTGCCGGTTTCGATCCACGGCCAGACCACGCGCTCGACTTCGCGGGCGATGCGGGCTTTCTCCTGTTTGCTCCGCGCGCGCAGCGTTGAGCCGGTCAACGTCAAGCGCTTCAACATCAGGGCTATCAAATTCACCTCGGCGCGCGGGCCTTGCAGGAAGGCGATCATCACGCAGCGCCCTTGGTTGTTGAGCAGGTTTAGGTTCTTCTGCAAATAGGGCCCGCCGACCATGTCGAGCACGACGTCGGCGCCGCCAAGGTCTCCCACGATTGCTTCGAAATCCTCGCTCCGATAATTGATGGCGCGGTCGGCGCCGAGTTTGGCGCAGACCGCGCATTTGGCCGCATCGCCGGCGGTGGCGAACACGCGCGCGCCGTGGGCCTTGGCCATCTGGATGGCGATCGTGCCAATGCCCGAGGCGCCGCCATGCACCAACAGCGTCTCGCCAGGTTTCAACGCGCCCGCCTCGAACACGTTTGCCCACACGGTGAACACGGTCTCCGGCAGCGCCGCGGCCTCGATCGTCGACAGCCCCGCTGGCGCCGGCAGCACCGAACCTTGGTCGGCGAGCGCGTAAGTGGCATAGCCCCCGCCCGCGAGCAGGGCGGTGACTTGATCGCCGCGCTTCCACCGCGTGACGCCAGCGCCGACCTCCTCGACTTCGCCTGCCGCTTCGAGGCCCAGTGTCTCCGGCGCACCTGGCGGGGGCTGGTAGAGCCCGGCGCGCTGCATCAAATCGGGCCGGTTGATCCCGGCGGCCGCCACCTTGATCAGGATTTCGCCTGGGCCGGGCTCGGGGCGCGCCACCACCGCGAGGGAAAGCGGCGTGCCGGCGCCGTGAATTATTTTTCGCATGTTCGCACACTCTCCCGCGCCGCCGCGCTTAAACCGGGCTTCATTCTAGGATAGGCTTGGGGCGGAGGTTAGACCTATGCTGGATGACGACCCCTTTGCGCCCGCGGCCAAGAAGCCGATGCCGCTGGAAGCGCAGCTCGAAAACGCCTCGATCGACGACCTGGAGGATCGCATCGAACGCCTTAAGGCCGAAATCGGAGCTTGCGAGAAGGCCATCGCTGCCAAACGGGCCCAGCGTGCGGCTGCGGATTCCGTGTTCGGGGCGCGGCCTTCATGAGCCCCGGCCCGCCTCTTGCGACCTTCCGGCCTTATGACCGATAAGACCCAGCCTTCCCCAAGCAGCAGCGGTTTCGACGCGCGGCGAGCTATGGATTTCGCCAAATCGGAGCTGTTCGAGCGCACCTTCAAGGAGGGCATGGGCCTGGTTGAGGAGAGCGCGGCCTATCTCGACGGCCCCGGCCGAGCCGCCGCAAAGCGGCTCTCGCGCGCCGCGGCATTGGCTTATGCCGGGGAAAGCATGCGCTTGACCACGCGACTAATGCAGGTGGCGTCCTGGCTGCTGGTGCAGCGGGCGATGCGCGACGGCGAAATCCCGCTGACTGAAGCTGCCAGCGAAAAGTATCGTCTGATCTCGCGCGAGGCGCAGCCCGCCCCGGCCTTCGCGGGCGCCAACGAATTGCCGGAAGCGCTGCGGGCGCTGATCGTGCGCGGCGGCGCCATTTACGAGCGCGTGCGCCGGCTGGATGAAACCATGTACGAAGCCGGCGATCCGGGCGGCAATCCGGTGTCCGACCAGATAGCGAAATTGCAGGCTGCGTTTGGGCGATAATTACTCCCCCCGTTCACGGGGGAACAACTTCAGCCTTCTTTCTTCTTGATAAAGCCGCCGAATTTGTCGTTGAAGCGCGAGACACGGCCGCCGCGGTCCAGAAGCGTCTGGTTGCCGCCGGTCCAGGCCGGGTGCACCTTGGGGTCGATTTCAAGCGCCAAGGTCGCGCCTTCCTCGCCATAGGTCGAACGGGTCCGGAAAATGGTCCCATCGGTCATCTGGACGTTGATGAAGTGGTAGTCGGGATGGCCTTCGGCTTTCATGGCGCGCGCGTCCTGGATAATTTGAAGGGGCGCAGATAGCCGAAAGCGCCAAGCGGCGCAAGGAGCGTCATGGACCGCCGGCGTCCCGCCGGCAGCGTCACGTAAGCCGGCGAGGACGCCGGCGTCCATATCACGCCCGCTCCGGCACGAAGCGCAGCAGGAACGGGTTGAGCGCGATGGTGATCAGCGCGGCGGCCAGAATGAGATTGTAGGTTTCCGTGCTCATCACTCCCAATTGTCGGCCAAGCCCCGCCAACACAAACGAGAATTCGCCGATCTGGGCGGTACCGAGCGCGATGAGCCATGTCGTGCGCGCGGGCTGGCCCATGAGCCGCATCGGAGTGTAAGCGAGCGCGGCTTTGCCGATGATGATGGTCGCGACGATCGCCGCCAGCGCGAAGGGTTCTCGCAAGATCACTCCGGGATCGAACAACATGCCGACGGCGACGAAAAACAGCACTGCGAAGGTGTCGCGCAGCGGCAGCGAATCCTCGGCCACCTTGTGGGAAAAGCGCGAGCCGTTGAGCGCCAGCCCGCCGAGGAAAGCGCCCAGCGCGAAGCTAGCGTCGAACCAGGCAAAGGCCGCCCACGCCACGCCGAGCGCCAGCGCCAGCGTCCCCAGCGACAGCAGTTCGCGCGATTTTGTATGAGCGACCTGAACGATGAGCCAGGGGAAGAGGCGCGCGCCGATCACCAGCATCAAAGCCACGAAGCCCGCGATTTTCGCCAGCGTGACGCCGAGCGCCCCGGCGATCCGCAGCGACGAAACCTGCGCGCTGTCCGCTGCCATCGCGCCCACCAGCGCCGGCAGCACGACTATGGCGATGACGATGAGCAAGTCCTCAAGCAAGAGCCAAGAGACGCCAATGCGGCCCTCTTCGGTCTTCATTAGCCGGCGGTCCTCCAACGCGCGGAAGAACACGATGGTGGAAGCGACCGAAAGCGCCGAACCAAGCAAGAGCGCTTCCGCCAGCGGCATCGCGAAGGCGAGCCCCACGCCCATGCCGAGCAACGCCACCAGTGCGGTCTGCGAGAGCGAGCCGGGGATCGCCACCCAGCGTACCGACCAGATATCTTCAACCGAAATTTTGAGCCCAACGCCGAACATCAGCAAAATCACGCCGATTTCTGACAATTGCAGCGCCAAGTCGATGTCGGCTTCAAAGCCGGGCGTGTACGGGCCAACGGCGATTCCGGCGATCAAATAGCCGACAATCGGCGAGAGCCGCAGCCGCTGCGCCACGAACCCAAACACAAATGCGAGCACAATCGCGGCCACCAGAGTCGTGATCAGCGAATTGTGTTCCATGAATCACTTATGGACCATCGGCGTCCTCGCCGGCAACGCTTCATCGAGGGCTTAGCGACAGCTGAAATGGCGGCGCCGGCCGGCGAGGACGCCGGCGGTCCATAGGAACGAGCGCTAACGTCGCCAGTTCGCGGACGAAAAGCCCCAGTCGCGGGCGTCAGCGACCATACGGGCGGCCACAGGGTTGTTCTCGATGTATGCCACAGTCCAGGCGAATTGTTCGTCCGAGCGCATGAAACGGTCGAAGTACTCGCGTCGCCAAATGGACCCCTCCGGCTTTCAACTTTGTTGATGGCGTGAGCTGTAAACGACTTCCAACCTTGCACGATGGCGCTCAACGCGTGCCCGTCAAACTGTTCAACCAGCACATGCACGTGGGTGGGCATCACGCACCAGGCAGCCAAGGCGTAACGTTCGCCATATCTATGCAGTAGACAATCCTGTACAATTTCGGCGTTGGCCACTTTCGCCAACAGCCGTTGGCCGTGGCCAGCGTCAAACTCACATTCGGCCCAGTTCAAACGTTCAGCTGAATCGTCGCGGCCCAAATACGCGTTTGGAAGGGCGTCGGCCAAACCGAAAACAATGTGGTGAACCAATCCGCGTTCGTCGCAATGCGGCAAGTATCCGCGTGATCGCCAGCCGGCATGGGGCATTGGCGCTTCTGGACCGCCGGCGTCCTCGCCGGCAACAGCGCTGCATCGAGGGAGCGGCGGTTTCTGGAAGGGCGGCTCTGGCCGGCGGGACGCCGGCGGTCCATAATCAGAGCCCCACGGTCGTCAACGCCGCACTCTGCCTTGCCGCCAGCGCCTCGGTGGAAAAGCTCGCGACGCTCTCGGCGAACATGGCGCCGAAATTGAGTTCCGCGCGCAGGTGCAGGAACGCAGCGCCAAGGCCGATGGCGGCGCGGTCCATGAACACGAATTCGCGCGGCACCAGCACGGGTCCCAGCGTCTTCAGACGCTTGCGCACTTCCATGGCTTCGCGGCGGCCATATTCGGCGGGCGGCACGTCGTCGGCGATGGAGCGCACGCGATCGTCGAGCAGAGGCCCATAGATGAAGCGCGCCCACAGCGTCAGCGCATCGATCAGCTCCGCGCTCAGATTCTTGAATCCCCAGACTTCATAAGCGTGCGCCACTTGATCGCAATTCTCTGTCTTCAAGCCACGATAGAGGCCGACAACGCCATCGAGAAAGCGCGGCGGGAAAATGCGCACGCAGCCAAAGTCCAGCAATTGCAAGCGCTCGGCGTTTTCGGTGAGTGCATAATTGCCGAGGTGGGGATCGCCGTGAATCACGCCGTAATGCGTCATCGGTCCCCACCAGGCCTTGAACAAAAGCTCGGCGATGCGATTGCGGGTTTCTTGGGGCTCACCCAACCAATGCATGAGACCGCGGCCTTCGAGCCAGGTCATGGTGAGCAGGCGCTTGGTGGAGAGTTCCTCAACCGGCTCGGGGGTGTTGATGTGGTCCTCACCCGCCAGCATCGCCGCGAACAGGCGCATGTGTTTGAGTTCGCGGTCGTACTCCAATTCCTCGCGCAGCCGTTCGCCGACTTCGAGGATGGCCTCCGAAGAATCGATTGTGCCGTCCATTGCTTTGAACAAGCTAAGCAGCGTTTTCAGCTGACCGAGATCGGCCTCAACCGCGCTCATCATGTCGGGATATTGCAGTTTGCAGGCGAGCGCGCGCCCGTCCTGGCCGATAGCGCGATGCACTTGGCCGAGCGAGGCGGCGGCGGCGGCGTTATGTTCAAACCCGGCGAACTTGGTTTCCCAATCGTGTCCCAGTTCGGCGCGCATGCGCCGCAGCACGAACGGCCAACCCATCGGCGGGGCGTGCGCTTGCAGCTTGCGAAACTCTTCCGAATAGGCTTGCGGCAACAGGTCGGGGATAGTGGCGAGCAATTGCGCCACCTTCATCAGCGGCCCCTTCGAGCGCCCGAGCGCTTGCCGCAGCGCCCGCGCCAACCCTGCTTGATCGGCGCCCATCACCCGCGCGCCCACCGCGCCTGACATGTGCGCGCCCACCCGCGCCACGCGCGCCATGCGCGCTGCGATGCGGTTGCGTTCGGGGTCTTTGTCGTCGCTCATGTCCGGTCCACCCATTCCCGGATGAACGCGCAGCGTTCAGTCCGGGACCCATAAACACAATCATCGAAGGAAGGTACGCCGCCAACGCGTCTCATGCTGGGCGGCTTGAGTTTATTGGTCCCGGGCTCGCGGCTTCGCCGCGCCCCGGGAATGGGTGGATGGTGAACACGTCGTTTAGATAGCCCCAACATCTGCTTACTAAAATCACATTCCACTGTGCCATTTTAACGCGACCTGAACGTCTCGCCATTATGGTCCGCCCATGAACAGCGTTTCCGTCAGAGAAACGCGTCAAGCGAATTTGGTGGGTCCATGGTTAAAACGATCCTGATCGTCGATGACGATCCGGCGCAGCGGCGTCTGTTGCAGGCGGCGGTCGAGCGCAACGGCTTTCTCACGCGTACTGCGGACAACGGCCACGCTGCGGTGTCGGCGGTGGACAGCCACGCCGACATCGATGCGGTGCTGCTCGACCTGGTCATGCCGGGCATGACCGGCCAAGAGGCGCTGAAGGAAATCCGCCAGCGCCGCGGCGACCTGCCGTGCATCGTGCTGACTGCCTCCGGCGGCATCGACACGGTTGTGCAAGCCATGCAGGCGGGCGCGTGCGATTTCTTCGTCAAGCCTGCGAGCCCCGAACGGATCATGGTCTCGATCCGCAACGCGCTTGAAATGTCGAACCTAAAGACCGAAGTCGTGCGCCTGAAGAAGCGCGTGGGCGGTCAGCTCTCGTTTGACGACATGGTTGCGGGCGCGCCGGTGATGGCGCCGGTGGTGCGCATGGGCAAGCGCGCGGCGGCTTCCAACATTCCGGTGCTGATCACCGGCGAAAGCGGCGTCGGCAAGGAATTGCTGGCGCGCGCCATCCAGGGTGCTTCCGAGCGCGCCGGTCGACCGTTCGTCACCGTCAATTGCGGCGCCATCCCCGAACACCTAGTGGAATCCATTCTGTTCGGGCACGTCAAAGGCGCCTTCACCGGGGCCACCGACAACCATGCCGGCAAGTTCGTGGAGGCGAACGGGGGCACATTGTTCCTCGACGAAGTCGGCGAATTGCCTTTGGACGCGCAAGTGAAGCTGCTGCGCGTGCTGCAAGATGGCGAAGTCGATCCCGTGGGCGCCAAACGCCCGGTGAAGGTCGATGTGCGCATCATCAGCGCCACCAACAAGGACCTCGCCAAGCTGGTCGCCGACGGGCGTTTCCGCGAGGATTTGTTTTATCGCCTCAACGTGTTTCCCATCGAAGCCCCGCCCTTGCGCGAGCGCCGTGAGGATTTGCCGCCCCTGGTGCAGCGCTTCATCGCCCGCTTCAACGCCGAGGAAGGCCGCAAAGTGCGCGGCGCTTCGGCGGCGACGATGCAAATGCTGCTCGATTTCGAGTGGCCGGGCAATGTGCGCCAGCTTGAGAATTCCGTGTTCCGCGCGGTCGTCTTGTGCGAGGGCGATGTGCTGCAGCCGGAAGACTTTCCGCAAATCTCAGGGCTAAAGCCGCTGGTCGCCGCCAACGACGCGCGCCCGCTGGAGCTGCCCGTGCCCGCGAACGATTACGTCGTGCAAACCCAGGCCGCGTTCAGCGCCACGATTTTGGAAGCCGCCAACACGTCGGCGCATGTGGCCGTGTTCGACGGCGAAGGCCATTTGCGTCAGCTGGAACAAGTCGAGCGCGACCTGATCGAACTCGCGATCGACCATTACGCCGGCCACATGTCCGAAGTCGCCCGCCGCCTCGGCATCGGCCGCAGCACGCTCTATCGTAAGCTGCGCGAATATGGCCTGGAAGAACGCGCGGTGGCGGAGGGGTGAGGCGTACTCGGAATCACAATTGGGTAGCACATCGCTCCCACCCATTCCCGGATGGATGCCCCCGGGTCCGGCCGAAGGCCGGCCCGAGGCTAAACTCCGCATTCAGTCCGGGACCTATAACCGCGAACGCTTCAGTCTATGGGTCCGGGGCTCGTCGCTTCCCGGCGCCCCGGGAATGGGTGTTTGTGAGTCAGAGCCAGTACTAAAAATAGCGCTTTGTCCCAGTCCCCGCGCCGCGCTAGAATTCCCGCGGGGGGACCACTATGGACGATCCCAAGCGCCAATTGCCGTGGGGCGAGGCAATTGCTGTTGAGCTGCCGCCGGGGGCGCCGTTTTTGCCGCAGGAGCGCTGGGCCTGGGCCCGCATCATCCGCGGCGAGCGCGCCGACATGCGCTTCTTTCCCAAGGACGCCGCCGCGCAAGCCGCCGGCGCAAACGGCGATGACGATGGCGGCGGCGACGATCCTAAAGCCGCGGAAAAATGGCCCGGCCACCGCGATCTCTCGGCGCTGTTCCTGCGCACGATCCTGTTCCACGAGCCCTGGGCCAACGCCCGCGCCCGCCCGTTCGTGCGCATCCGCTGCGCGCGGTTCGGTGAAGCGTTGGATTGGGAAAATGAGAGCTTCGCCGGTGAGATCGAATTGTCTCGGTCCTTGTTCAAGCGGGATGTGGTTTGGCGCGGATTGACCGTTGGAAAGTTGTTCGATTTGCAGGGAAGCCGGCTCGAAGGCGCGCTCCGCGCCGACGGGCTGGTGGTCGAAGGCGACCTGTTCTGCCGCGAGGGCTTCAGCGCCAAGGGCGACATTCGCCTGCTCGGCGCGCGCGTGGTCGGGAGCGCAGATTTCGATGGCGCGACGCTCGACGGCGCGCTCCGCGCCGACGGGCTGGTGGTCGAAGGCGGCCTGTTCTGCCGCGAGGGCTTCAGCGCCAAGGGCGACATTCGCCTGCTCGGCGCGCGCGTGGGCGGGAACGCAGAGTTCGATGGCGCGACGCTCGAAGGCGCGCTCCGCGCCGACGGGCTGGTGGTCGAAGGCGACCTGTTCTGCCGCGAGGGCTTCAGCGCCAAGGGCGACATTCGCCTGCTCGGCGCGCGCGTGGTCGGGAGCGCAGATTTCGATGGCGCGACGCTCGAAGGCGCGCTCCGCGCCGACCGGCTGGTGGTCGAAGGCGGCCTGTTCCTGCGCGATATAAAGAAGCTCAATGCCGCGAACTTGTTCGGCGCGCACGTCGGCCAGGATCTGCAATTGTGCGGCAGCACGATCGAGGGCAGGGTCGCCCTCACCGGGGCCGAGATCAAGGGCGAACTCAATCTCGCGCAGTCTCACGGCGGTGGCCCGAAATGGGGAGAGAAAGCGCACCTGGTGCTGCGCAACGCCAAGGCCGGGGCGCTGGCCGGCGGGCTTGACGCCTTTCGCCGCGGCAAAAAAGACTTCGTCCGCTGCGATCTCGCCGGCTTCGCTTATGCGCGCATCGGCGGCCTTGGCGCCGGCGCGACTGGCTCGACGTTGGCGCAAGCGGACTCAAAGCAATTGCGGCGCTGGCTGCAAGCGTGCTGCCCGCCGAAGGACGGTTTCGAGCCCGGCCCGCACCGCACCTTGGCGCATGCGCTCGCCGCAGCCGGCTATCCCAGCAAAGCCGCCGACATTCGCAATGAACTCGGCAACCACGAGCTTGCCGCCCGCGGCGTCAAATTCAGCCGCAGGCTGGTGCTGTGGCTTTCCTCGCTCTTGATCGGCTACGGCGAGCGCAATCACCGCGCCTTCTTTCTGTTTATGCTGCTGGTGTCTGCTGCCGCAATGGTGGGTTATTGGCAGGACCTGATCTCGTTGCCCGCGGCTTCGCCCGCCGGCTGGTTCGATCTGCGCGCCTGGCTCGATTGGGCTGGCTTTGCCTTCGGCAATTCCATCCCGCTGGTGGTGCTCGATCCCGCGCACGCGACGTTTTTGCCGGATCGCTTCTGCATCGAGCCGGGCGAACTGCAATGCGCGCAGCCTGATATTCCCTTCGGGCTCGTTGGCTTTTTCTACAGCGCCAAGATCGTCGGCTTCATCATCTTGTCCTACCTCGCCGCCGGCCTCACGGGTATTGCGCAGCGCAAGGATTAGCATTTCAGCGCGCGGTTCGGCGCAGCGATTGCGGCGCATCCACTTGTACAACCCTCTCCCCCCGAGAGGGGGGAGAGGGCAGGGTGAGGGGGCGACTCCGTGCTTCAGAACGCGCGCGGCGTCTCAAACGCACCATCGTCCGACGCCGGCGTTCCACCCTCACCCTGCCCTCTCCTCCCAAAGGAGGGAGAGGGTGGCGCTGCCCCCCACGACTAAGCCTTTGGCGCGCGCTGTTTCCACCCCAACGGCTTCTTCGTCGTCAGGCCTTTGCGCTTCTTGCCGCGCGCCTTGGCGGCGATTTCCTTGAGCTTCACGGTTTGCAGCAGCGAGAGCGCGTCTTCGGCGCGGCCTTTGGCGAGGCTGTGGAAGGCCGAGCCGTATTTCTCCAGGCGCTGATCGACTTCGCCGAGGAAATCCTTCTCCCACGTGGAATAATCGACCCCGCGTTCGGGCGCGGTGACTTCGCCGGTTTCCGGATCGACGCTTTCCGGCGCCGCCTTTGCGGCGAGCTTGCGCACGATGCGTTGCGCCTTCCTGGTGCGCTTGGGATCGACCTCGCGGGGCATGCGCACTTATGGACCGCCGGCGTCCCCGCCGGCAAACCGCTTCATCGAGGACGCGGCCCAATCCCGCCGGCGGGGACGCCGGCGGTCCAAGTCGAAGGACTAAATCTCCCCCAACGCGTGCAGGTAGAGATCGAGCACCATTTCTTGCTCTTCGCGTTCTTGGCGGTCTTGTTTGCGCAGGCGCACGACCATGCGCAGCACTTTGGAATCGAAGCCCAGGGTTTTGGCTTCGGCGTAGGATTCCTTGATGTCGTCGGCGATGGATTTTTTCTCTTCTTCAAGCTTTTCGATGCGCGCCACCATCTGGCGCAGTTTTTCCCGCGCGGTTTGCGTCAGCGATTGCGGCGCCGCCATCGCCGCCGCTTCCATTCCGCCGAAGTCCGCCATCATCGCCTCATTTGGCTTCACGAATCGAATCGCCCAAAAAACGCTAGCCTTCGAGGGCTGGCGCCGCCACGGACTTGACGCGGCGAATCGCGGCCAGCACCAGATCCGTGCGCAGCCGGTGGGAAATATCCCAACTTGATTTGTTTACTGACATGATAATAAAGAGATTGTCGGCAATGTCGAATGGGTGTTGGAATAGGTCTAACGCTAGACGGAAGCGTTGCGACACGTGTTTTGGGGTCGCGGCCGGGGAGCGTAGCGAAATCGCGAGTCGCGTCACACCTCTTCGATATCCGCCCCCAGGGCGTGCATGAAGCCGGCGAAATCGGGAAACGAGGTGCGGATCATCTCCGCGTCGTCGACGTTCACCGGTTCCTTGCTCGCCAGCCCGAGCACCAGGAACGACATCGCCACGCGGTGATCGCCCTGGGTGCGGATACTGGCGCCGCCGCGCACGCTTCTAGGGCCGGCGCCGCGCACGATCAGCCCGTCGGGCAATTCTTCGGCATCGACGCCGCAGGCGCGTAAACCTTCCACCATCAAAGTGATGCGGTCGCTTTCCTTCACCCGCAATTCCGCCGCGCCAACGATTCGCGTCTCGCCTTCGGCAAACGCGGCGAGCACGGAGAGGATGGGAAATTCGTCGATCATCGAAGGCGAGCGCGCCGCTGGCGGAGCAGCGCCTTTGAGTTTGCTGGCGCGCACAACCAAATTGGCGATCGGCTCGCCGATCGGATCGCTGCGCTCTTCGACGATCAGCTCCGCGCCCATTTCGAGCAGCGTCTGGTAAAGCCCAAGCCGCAGTGGGTTCACCAGCACGTCCTCGAGGCGGAGTTCGGATTTGGGCACGATCAGCGCCGCCGCCACCGGAAACGCGGCCGAAGAGGGGTCGGCCGGCACGTAGATGTGCGCGCCGCTGAGCTTGCTCGGGCGCACGCGCGGATGCATTGCGGCGTCGAGCTCAACGTGGTCGATGGCCGCGCCGAAAACGCTCAGCATGCGCTCGGTGTGATCGCGCGAGCGTTCTGGCTCGATTAACACTGTCTCGCCCTCGGCCTCGAGCCCGGCCAGCAGCACCGCCGACTTCACCTGCGCCGAGGACACTGGCGCGCGGTAAGTGATGCCCTTGAGCCGTCCGCCATGCACCACCAGCGGCAGCGTCGTGCGTTCGCCATCGAATCGCGCGCCCATCTGCGAGAGGGGCGCGATGATCCGGTTCATGGGGCGCTTGCGCAGCGATTGGTCGCCGTCGAAGCGCGCGCTCAGGCGATAGCCGGCGGCCGCGCCGATCAGCACCCTAGCGCCGGTGCCGGAATTACCGCAATCGACAGTCTCGCTGGGTTGCTTAAAGCCGCCGGCCCCGGTCAGGGTCCAGCCTCCGCCGGCGCGGCGTTCGATCGCGGCCCCGAACAGCCGCGCCGCGCCGGCAGTGCGCATGACGTCGTCGGCTTCGAGCAGGCCCTCGATCTCGGTGCGTCCCCATGCCAGGGCGCCCAGGATCAGAGCCCGGTGCGAAATCGACTTGTCGCCGGGCGGGCGGGCTTGGCCGCGCAAGGGTCCGGCGAATCGCGCCTTGAGACGCATGATGGCACTCGTGTCGGCAAAGACTGAAAAGTGGGGCCGGAACCGGTGAAAGACAAAGCTTTTGACAGCCGCTCCCGATGGTGGCAAGCGAGCGCCCCGCGCCGGTGAGGCGTAATTGGGGGAACAGCTTTGGCCAGGACTGATTTGGGCGACAAGCAGCTGTGTCCGAGCTGCGCGGCGAAGTTCTACGACTTGCGCAAGCGCCCGGCGGTTTGCCCCAAATGCACCGCCAGTTTTGACCCCGCCGAGGAGAGCGTGCGCGTCCGCCGCGGCCGCTCCCGCGTCGCCGCGCACGATCCAGCCTATGAGGACGACGAAGAGCGCGAAGCCAAGCAAGCTAAGGCCCAGGGCGAGGAGGAAGAAGAAGAAGAAGAAGAAGAAGAAGGGACCCAGGCGGCTGCCCCGATCGATTCCGAAGCCGCGGCAGCGCCAGTGGTTGTCGATGATGACGAAGAGGCCGAGCCCGCCGGCGATGAATTGCCAGAAGGTTTCTCGGAGGAGGAAGCCGATCTTGGCGCGGTCGCGGCCGACGACGATTCGGTGCCGCTGCTGGAAGACGAGGAGGAGTTTCCGGAAGACGAGATCGGCGAGCTGCCGGGAGCAGACGATGACGATAGCGGCCGCTGACCCGGCTTGAACAGCGTCCGGGGCAAGCGTAGGTTCCCACTTCCCAAGATATCGGGGCCATAGCTCAGCTGGGAGAGCGCCTGCATGGCATGCAGGAGGTCAGCGGTTCGATCCCGCTTGGCTCCACCACCGCCTTTGGCGCAATCGATTGATCAGATTGCATATTATCATTTTTTTGCCGGAACTGGTTTCTTCGACCCACGTTCCTACCCACGCGAATTTTCAAGTGGCGGCGCAATAATCGCGCCCTTAGCTGCGCGTTATTTGCGCCCAAAAAATATTCGGCGTGCGCACGTGATCGCCATCGCGCGCTGGTGTTCGTGGGTGTTGGACCGCCTCAAGACGGCGCACCGCTCCGGACGACGGACTCATGCGAAAGCTGTTCTGGTTTGTTGCATTCTCCGAGCCGGCGATGAATTACGGCGTCGAGGCTCGCAAGGGCCTGCACAGAGCCGACGAGCGCGCCGAGGAGCGCGAAGCGTTGGACGCCGGCGCTGAGCGCGAATTGCGCCAGCGCGACGCGGAAGCCCGCCGCAAAGCGCTCTTTGCCGTGGCCGCCCCGGCTGCAGCTCTTGCCTTTGCTACGGCGCCGACGGCGCAGGGCGCGGAAATGATCCGGCGGGAATTTCCGTGCGCGCCGGTTTCCCATGTGGCCGCTGGAAGCGCGGCGGCGGCGGCCACCAGGCTCATGGCTGGCGCGGGCCGCGCGACCGGGCGCGGTGGGACAAGTTCGTGGCAGCCCACGCACTGGGTTTGTCGTCGGCAAGCGGCCGCGGATCGATTTTGGAGTCATTCGCAAACCTGTGCGCGTCGGCGCGTTGAGCGCGTGTTCCCCAACCGCCACGGGGTTTACTGACTCGCCAACGTGATCCAGCGCGCCAATTCCTCGCGTTGGGCGCAGCCGTAGGCGCACAGTCCATCGAGCCGCGCCAGCTGGCGACGCGCGTCGTCCATGTGGCCCATTTGCAGGTACAATTCGCCCAGATACTCGTTGGCGCCGAGGTGATTGGGATCGAGTTGCAAGGCCTCGCGGTAATAGCCGAGCGCATCCTCGGTGCGCCCGAGTCGGCGGCTAGCGAAGCCCATATAATTGAGGATGTCGGGATGGGGCCCGACCGCCGCCTGCGCGCGCGAGAGCGCCGCCAGGGCTTCGCTGTAGCGTTCGCTGTTGATGAGACCGACGGCGGCGGCGTAGGCTAGACGGCCTTCGTGTTGACTCGGAAAGCTCCAGCCCGTCGTCGCTGGGTCGGCCGCCGGCGGCGCTTCAAGCGCGCCGCTCAACGCGTCGTGGGCCACTTGCAATTGCACGCGGCGCGCATCGCCGCAACTTGCATCACACGCGGACAATAGGGCAGCGAGCGCGGTCTGTTGTTCAACCGCTTTCCCGCGATCGCCCAATGCCAAATAGACCAGTCCCAATTGCAGGCGCGCGGCGACCGGTCCGTCAGGGGCCGCGACGGCGCGTTCGAGCGGGCGGCGCGCCGCCTGCTGATCGCCATTGCCGACATAGGCCAGGCCAAGCGCGTAATTGATGGCCCCGTTGCGCGGCGCGGCGCGCTGCACGATGCGCAATTGGCTGATCGCCTCGCGGTAATTGTGCGCCTGAAGCGCGGCGACACCGAGCCGATAGGCTTCCGCGGGATCGGCGCCGCCAATTTCGCTCTGCCGCGTGGATGGAGACGGGGTCATCATGCCGCCGCCATCGGCCGCGCGCGAGCTTGTCGCCATCGCCATGGACAGAGCGCAGACGCAAGCGAGCCCCCTCAACCATCCGCTGACTTTGCCGGCCATTGACGCCTCCTGTTTCCACTTCCTCCGCTTTCGACGGCCCGCTCCGTGTATAGCGCAACATCCGACATGCGCATAGCTGATGGCGCGGCGGGGGGCGCAACTTTGGCGCGTGTCTCGCCGGGCGTGATCGGCGCGCTTGGGCCAGGTTCAAGCTGGGGCGCCGGCCCCGACGTGCGTTCGGCGGGGTCAATCGGAAGCAAAGCAGCCGCTCGCCTCCCACCTGCGACACGCAGCCCCTCGCCGACAAGCGACGCTGAGGCAGTCCTCGCTCCGGTCGCCGATACGCTGGTGTGTGCTGGCTGTTGCAAACCCCGCCACCTTCATGTTGCAGGGTAAAGAGCGATGATCTCGGGCTTGCGAATGTAGCGAATGATCACGAGGTCAAGAACAATGCCCACGATCTGCAGGATCATGTTTCCCGCCGACGTGTCGTACAACAGCGCGACGACGCCCAGGCCGGCAGAGGCCCAATAGGCGTAGAGCGTCAGCTGCGGCGCCCATGGCTGGCGCGTCCACAACCCGTAAGCGACCGCCGCCAGCACGATCCCGAGCGCGAGGACCGCTAAGCCGAGCAGGCTGATCCAGCCGGCGCTCTCACGTCCAACCATCGCGGCGACGCCGAGGGCGAGCACCGCCACGAGCAGCGCCAGCACGGCCGTGAAGGCGGAATATAGCGCGACGAGGACTATGCCGAGAGGTCTGGATGGCATTTTGTCATTCTCGTCAGCATTGCCTTGGGCGAACAGTACAAACTAGCTTAATACTACGAAACCGACCTGCAACCGCTATTCTCCACCTAACAGCACGAAGGGGAACCAGGCTCTGGGGTGGGCGAGGGAGCTAAAGCCGACATTCAGCCAGCGTTGCGCCACCGGAAGAGCATCGCCAATTTTTTTGAAAAACACCGATCTGGCTACTCGATGTCGTCGGACGCGTAGGGCTCAAGCGGCGGGAAAAGCGGCCGCTCCAGCTTTGACGATCTACGGACAGACGCCATCGTTTTGAACATCCTCGTTTTGGTCTGCCAAGATAGAGCGAAGTTGCTTCATGCGATTGGTCTTATGTTGGGAAGGCGTAAGGCAACCGGCGAAGATTGTACCACAGAGGTATTGGTGGTCGCGCGCGGCAACAAGCGATCGATCAGTGCTTCGAGTTCGGCCACCGAGGCGGTAAACGCCTTGGCGATAAAGCAATCGTCGCCGGTGACCCGGTCGCACTCCACAATTTCAGGCATTGATGCGAGGAGTTCGGCGACCCGGCTAAGTTCTCCCGGCATGGGCCGGACGCGGATGTAAGCGGCGATTGGCAGGCCGATGGCGTCGCGCCGAATTCTGGTTGTGTAACCCTCGATCACGCCTGCCTCTTCGAGTCTCCGCACACGCTCGGCTACACTGGGCGCTGACAACTCGACCGCGTTGGCGAGGTCCTTCATGGGCATGCGGGCGTCACCCGCCAACAGGCGCAGGATCGCGGCATCGAGCTCGTCTATGCCGCCGTTAACGTATCTAATGCGTTTCAAGAGGGCCTCCAAGCTGAACTCACGCGCATGTTTACGCATTAGGCAGCTCTGGGCAATCACTCCTATTTTATAAGGCGTTTTGCGCGTAGAACCTACGCCAATACATATATCTGGGGGATACGCCAATCTAGAGTTCGATAATGCGAGGGATTAATTTTGGCCTCAATCGCGCCACGGTCGTAGTGCCCGCCTCAGCATGGTTTGGCGTGAGCGCGATCTTCCACAATTTGGGGTACCAGCCCCATGGCATCGTGGGCTATGCTTGATCGGAATCTGGGGAAGGGCGACTCGAGCTTCGGTGCTTCGCAGCTTATGGGTGCATGAGCGCGTTGATTTCTGTGTAGGGAATAGCCTCGCGGGCGTAAACAAAGCTGCCCGCCTCCTTCATTTCGCGCGCCCCGCGCATGAACGCGCCGAGCGCGACTCTGCTCAAGGCCGAACCGACGCTCACGCGCTTTACGCCAGCATCCCCCAGTTGCTGTAGCGTAAATGTTGGCCCGCTTAATCCGGCGACCACGTTCACCGGACGGCTGACTGCGGAACAGACCTCGCGGATCGCGGCGATGCTCGGCAGCCCCGGTGCGTAGAGTACGTCAGCGCCCGCTTTTTCGAATGCCTGAAGCCGCCTGATCGTATCATCCAGATCGGGCCTCCCATGAAGGAAGTTTTCAGCACGCGCCGTCAACACAAACGGAAACTGCAGAGCCCGCGCCGCTTCCACCGCCGCGGCAATGCGTTCAATTGCGAGGCTGAGATCGTAGATGGGCGCATCGCCATCACCAGTTGCATCCTCAATCGACCCGCCGACCAGCCCTACGCTTGCCGCAAGGCGGATGGTTTCGGCGACCGTCTCTGGGTCAGGTCCGAACCCGTTTTCAAGATCGGCTGAAACGGGAAGAGGCGTGGCGCCAGCGATTGCGCGGGCGTTTGCGAGGGTCTCCTCGCGGGAGACGGCGCCGTCACGGCGCCCCAATGTAAAAGCCAGTCCAGCACTGGTTGTCGCAAGCGCCTCAAACCCCGCCGCCGCCAGCAGGCGCGCAGTGCCGACATCCCAGGGGTTCGGTATGATAAAGGCGCAAGGTCTGGCGTGCAGCGCATAAAACGCCTGCGCTCTGCGGGCCTGGTCGGCTGTGGGATCGCATTCTTGTGGCATGTTGGACGCTCCCAGTGATTTAGCTGACATCGCTTCTTGGCCGCGGGCTAACATTTGCAGTCGTCAAATGTGTCGGCCCAGGAAAATCGTGCCAGCGATAGGCGTCTCGTAATAGGGCTGGGTCGGTGCAAACCCTAGGACCTTGTAGAGCGCGATTGCCGAAGCCATCGTGGGCAACGTATCAAGCAGCATCTCTCGGTACCCGATCCGCTCTGCCTTGCTGATGATCGCGTCGACGAGCGCCTTCCCTAATCCGCGCCCGCGCCCGTGCGGTGAAACATATAGGCGCTTCATTTCGCAGCAACCTTTAATAGGAAGCGGTCTCAATCCGACGCACCCAAGTGGTTCTCCACACTTGTCGCGCGCAAGCAGCAATTCGCCGCTTGGCGGAGCGTATTTGCCCGGCATCGTCGCTATCTCGGCCTCGAAATCTTGATAGGATAAGTCAATCCCGAGTGAAGATGCGTAGACGCCGAATAGCCTCACCGTCGCCGCGAGATCGTCAGCCGACCGGACCGGGCTGATCTGGAAGGAGGTTTCAAACATGGCCGCAATAGCCTATGCGCCGGCAGGCCTTGAGACCACATGCGCTTGGTATTGTGGCAGCTCGTCCGTGATGGTGAACCACGGCGCCTTGGAGCCGACGAAGATGTGCCGGTTCGGACGGATGGCGGGGTCGTCGATCAGCGCGCCCATGGCGACGTGGACGAAGGCGCCGTCGCGCACTACCGAATAGAGGTACGAGCCGCATACTTTGCAACGCGCGTCGTGGCTTTTCTCATCGCCGAAGGTCATTAGGTTGTTCTCTCCCTTGGTGACGCGCAGTTTTTCGCGTTCGATGCCAGCGAAGGATTTGAATGCGGAACCCGTGGCCCGTCGGCAATTCGAACAATGGCAATTTAAGGCGTAAGCAAATTCGTCCGTCACCGCGTAGCGCACTGCGCCGCATTGGCAGCCTCCGGCAAGCGTTCGGCCTTTGGGGCGCCCTGCGACTGTCATTGGTCCTCTCCGTGCATTGCGGCGGGGTCGAGAAATATGTCACGGGCGTGCACGATGCAAGCGCAGCGGGCGCGTGTTAGCCCGCTTGACGAGGCTCTTTGCTTCGAGATCCAGCTGCACTGTTTTGGCCCACCATGTCGCGGCTGCGCCGCTTGGAAACAATTCCTGCGCAAGGCGCGCCGGCAATTGCTCGTGAATTTGCGCGATAGTCAGCCCCGGCGGGGACGCCGGAAGCACCGCCAGGAACGCTTGCTTCATGGCCGCGTACTTTGCGGCGTCGACCGCTTTGGCCGAAGCGCCTGGGCGAAGGACATTCCTTACTTGAACCTTGGGCTTCGTCATGGGCCGCCAACCAAGCCGGCCCGCTTGTGCCACCAGGTCAAGATCAGGCAATTGAGCACGGCCTTGGCCAGCGCGTCACCTGCATGGATCGCAAATAATCCGAGCGGGTAGCTTTCATGGAGCACCGAGCCAAGCAGCATGAAGGCCTGAAATCCAATCCACACCCTGACGGCGAGTGCAACGGCGCGCCTGGTGCTGTCTATGCGCACTCGCAACAGGAAATACGCGAAGGTGTAAGCGACAATAACGCATCGAACAAACTCGGCGACCAGGGCCGCGGGCGCCGGACTTGCCGCCGACGCGCCTGCATCGAGGCCGCGCAGCGTCAAATATGTGTTCCCAAACAGCAATGGGCTGTACCAAAGCGCACCCATGATAAAACACACGAGAGCGGCGACCGCTATGGCTGCCAAGTTCATCTTCATTCTGAGACACCTTCGGTTGGAGCGCCAGCCAAACGCCGAGGGCGCAGGCGACGGCGCCCGGTCAGGAAATCGAAATCGCTCCCGGCCCGAGCTGGGCGTGAGTGAATGGCATCGATTGCCGAGGGATCTTCCATGGCGATGACTCCTTATTCTCAAATCACGGGTTGAGACCAAGGCCGCCAAGAGGGGTTGTCGTAGCGATCCTCTCGACGCTTGCGATGAGCGGGCGTCCTTGTTGGATGGCTGCTTGAATTGGCGGCCGCTGGTGGCTCTCCGCACTGTCCCACACTTCAGTCACCCAAAGTGTGACTTCGTCGTTGTGGTCGGCGGAGACGACATAAGAGAGGCAGCCAGGAGTCGCGGTGATGGCGGCAATTGGCAGGCCGATGGCGTCGCGCCGAATTCGGGTCGTGTAACCCTCGATGACACCTGCTTCCTCCAGTCTTCGGACGCGTTCGGCGACGCTGGGCGCCGACAACCTGATCGCGTTTGCGAGATCCTTCATGGGCATGCGTGCGTCATCCGTCAACAAGCGCAGGATCGAGGCATCGACCTCGTCGATGCCTCCGTTGACATATTTGATCCGCTTCAAGGCGACCTCCAGACCTCGTGGTTCCATACCATTACGTAGTGCGGGGAGCTTACACAATCACCCACACTTTATGAGGTGTTTAAGAGCCGCGGCCTTCGCCAATCCATATGTCTCGCGCGCGCGCCCACTTAAGACGGTCCAGCACAGATGCCCGGAGACCAGATGCCCCGTAAATCTCACCTCTACAGCTCGCGGGTCACCTGGGTGGGCAACACTGGTGCGGGGACACAGAGCTACGCTGGTTATGCGCGCGACTACTGCGTGGAAATCGCCGCCAAGCCCGTGTTGGCTGGATCCGCGGACCCTGCTTTCCGAGGCGACGCGAACCTGCACAATCCCGAGGATCTGTTTCTGTCGGCGATCGCCGCGTGCCACATGCTGACTTACCTCGCGCTCTGCGCTGGCCGCGGCGTGGTGGTGTCAGCCTATGAAGACCACGCCGAGGGTCTGCTATCCGTCGAGAGCGACGGAGGCGGCAGATTTGAGCGAATCTTGCTGCGCCCGGGCGTGACGATCACGCGTGCCGAAAACGCCGATCTCGCCATGCAATTGCATCAAGCCGCCCACGCACTCTGCTTTATTGGGAATTCTTGCAGCACGCCCATCCAACACGAGGCCCGCGTGCGGATCGCCTAGCAGCTCGGTTTTTCTTCGGGGAAATGGAATGAACGTCAGTGTGGTGAAGGAGCATTTCGCGGTCGAGAATCAGCACGACATGGACGCGATGCTCGCGACCATGCGCGACGAAGAGCCGATTCGGGAAGAGATCGCTGGCGCGACCTACCGGGGCCGCGAAGACGTCGCGGCTCGCTATCGCGCCCTATGGACCGCGTTTCCAGACTTCACTGTCAACCCCGTGGGTTTTACCGAGAGCGACGCCTGTGTCGCCGCCGAGGCGATCTTCACCGGAACCCATCGGGGCGTCTTCAACGGTTTTGCGCCAACTGGGCGCTCGTTCAGACTGCCGATTGTGGTGGTGTTTCGTTTCGACGGAACGAAGATCGCCAGCGAGTCGATCTATCTCGACTACGCCTCGCAACTGCGCCAGCTCGGGCTGTTGGAGCTTTGAGAAATGGCTGCTGACGGGCTGCGGATTGACTATTATTTTTCAGTGCTGTCGGATTGGGCTTATCTGGGCGGCGAGCGCCTCGATCAGATCGCCTTGCGTCACGGCGCGGCGATCAATCACCTGCCGGTCCGGCTGGCGGATGTCTATGCCGGAACGGGCGGCATAATTCTGCAAAAACGGTCGGTGCAGCGCCAAGCTTATCGAGAAGTGGAGCTGAAGCGATGGAGCAGGCGGCTCGGTGTTCCGCTGGTGATCCACCCCAAGCATTATCCGACGGACGATGTGCTGGCGTCGGGTGTGATTGTTGCAGCCCAGCGCGTCCGCCTCGATGCGGGCCGCGTCGCCAACTGCATTCTGCGTGCGATTTGGGCGGAGGAACGAAACATCGCCGACGCCAAGACGCTGCGGAGTATCGTGGAAGGGTGCGGGGGAGATGGTGACGCAATACTGCGACTCGCCGCCGCTCCTGAATCATTGAGGGTCCTCGACCAAAACACACAAGAAGCGCAGACGCGAGGGGTCTTTGGTTCGCCGTTTTACATCTGCGAGGGCGAGATCTATTGGGGACAGGACAGACTGGAGTTTCTGGAGGATTTTCTCGAAAGAGGCGCAGTGGCAAGAGAAGGCGCCCGAAGTGGCTAGTCCTTTGTCAATCCGTGCGATCGCGTTTCGCAACCAATCCGCCTTGGCTAATCCATGCGCCCTGCGCTCGCGCGCACCTAGGAGTGTTAAGTGCAGCGGGTGGAAATGAACTTCAACCGCGCGGCGGCGGCCATGCCGGCGCCGGCATGGTTCGGCGTGAGCGCGATCTTTCACAATCTAGGCCCCGCTTTCGCCGTCTTGCTTTTCCCCGCCGTCGGCGTGATGGGGGTGGCGTGGCTGCGCATTGCGTCGGCCGCGCTTGTGTTTGCTCCAATCACGCGGCCGTGGCGCTTTCTCGCGCAGGGGAGCTGGTCGGAGCGCGCCTGGGTGTGCGCATTGGGCTTGTGTCTTGGCGTGATGAATTGCGCCTTCTACCTGGCGCTTGATCGGCTGCCGATCAGCTTGGTCTCGGCCATCGAATTTGTCGGCACAATGGCGGTTGCTTTGTATGGCATGCGAACTCGGCGCAACCTGTTGGCGCTCGCGCTCACGCTGACGGGCGTGCTCATTCTGATTGATGTGAGGTGGTCGTCTGATCCCACGGGCTTGTGGTGGGCGGCGCTCAACGGCGCCATGTTCGTGGGCTACATTCTGATCGGGCACCGATGCGCGCGTATGGGCCCGGCCCGCGGCATCGAGCGGCTAGGCGCCGCCATGCTCATCGCGCTCGTGCTCGTTACCCCGATTGGCCTGGCCGCAGCCTTGAAGTCCGCACAGCAACCGGCCTTGCTGATTGCCGGCGCAGGCGTTGGGATTTGTTCTTCAGTCGTGCCCTATATTTGCGACCAGGTCGCCATGGCGCGCCTCTCGCGCGCTAGCTTTGCGATTTTGCTGGCGCTGCTGCCGGTTTTTGCGACGATTATCGGCGCTGTTGTTCTCGCCCAAATTCCTTCGGCGCGCGACCTGATCGGGATCGCGTTGGTTGTGACAGGAATCGCATCGCATCAAGAGCGTAATCAACAAACCGAAGGAAACGGAGAGAACGCATGAAATACGTGAATCTCGGCAAAACCGGGCTCAAGGTGTCGCGCATCGCGCTTGGCTGCATGAGTTACGGTCTTGTCAAGGAGGATTGGGCCTTGGCTGAAGAAGAGAGCCTCGCTTCGATGCGTCAGGCGATCGAACTTGGGATCAATTTCTTCGACACCGCGAACATGTACGGCGAAGGGTCGAGCGAGACGGTCGTCGGCCGGGCAATCCGGGAATTCGCGCGCCGCGACGAACTTGTCATCGCTACGAAGGTTTATTTCCCGATGCGCGGCGATCCCAACGGAGGCGGGCTCTCGCGCAAATCGATCATGACCGAGATCGATGCGAGCCTGCGTCGGCTCGGGACAGATCATGTCGATCTCTACCAGATCCATCGCTGGGACTACACAAGCCCAATCGAGGAGACGCTTGAGGCGCTGCACGATATCGTGAAAAGCGGCAAGGCGCGCTATGTCGGCGCCTCCTCGATGTTTGCGTGGCAATTCTGCAAGGCGCTGCTTTTGGCCGATCTTCGCGCTATCACCAGGTTCGTCTCGATGCAGCCGCACTACAATTTGATCAACCGCGAGGAGGAGCGGGAGATGCTGCCCCTGTGTTTGGCGGAGCAAATCGCGGTGCTCCCATGGAGCCCGCTTGCGCGCGGGCGCCTGGCGCGCGCGTGGCGGGCGCCTTCAAGCAGCGGCCGCGAACAGACCGATGAAACGGCGCGACGGCTTTATTCCGCCACCGAGGCCGCGGACAAGCTTGTGATCGATCGATTAGGCGAGGTAGCCGATGCGCGCGGAATTCCCCGGGCTCAGGTGGCGCTTGCGTGGTTGCTGCAGCAGCCCTCAGTCACGGCGCCGATTGTGGGCCCCACCCAGCCGCATCACCTCACCGACGCGGCCGCCGCGCTCGATATCGCCCTTTCGGCGCAAGAGCGAACGATGATGGAAGCGCCCTACCAGCCGCATGGCGTAGTGGGCTATTCTTGAACGGAGGTCGGACAATGGATTTCGCGCGACGTGATTTTACCGCAGGAATGCTTGCGCTGGGAGCATGCGCGACCGCGCCGGAAGGACCTCACATGTACGGACTGATCGGAAAGATGAATGCGGCGCCCGGCCAACGCGATGCATTGATCGCAATCTTGCTGGAGGGCACAGGCGAAATGCCGGGTTGCCTCAGTTACATCGTCGCCACCGATCCTGCGGATGCCGATGGAATCTGGGTCACGGAGGTTTGGGACAGCCAAGCGAGCCACCAGGGTTCGCTTTCTTTGCCAGCGGTGCAACAGGCGATCGCCAGAGCCAGGCCCATTATCGCAGGCTTTGGCCAGCGAACCGAGACGGCCCCGGTTGGCGGTGTCGGCCTGCGCGCTTAGTCTAGCCGGGACGCGGCCTTCCTAGAGCACCAACCTCATGATTCACATTTGATGCGCCGAGATAGCCGCGTACAGGACTCGCACCATTGTTATGGCTTCGGCGGAGGAGAGCAATGAAGAGTGCTGTGACTCGTGAACTGGCACGGGCGTTTTCGCGGATGCGCACCGCTGCGGGCGAGTTGCAGCTTCCGGGCGTCACCGAAGGAACTTGGCTGGGCCGCCCGTGCTTGCGCCTTCGGGGCAAATCGCTGGTTGGTTCAAAGGATGGCCGGGCGCTGGTGATCCTTTGTCCAATCGAGGACAAGGAAATGCTTATCGCGGCGGCGCCCGATGCGTATTTTGAAACTGCCCACTATCGTGGATATCCGGCTGTGCTGGCGCGGCCTTCCAAGATCACCAAACGCGACCTCAAGGTTCGCGTATTGCGTGCGTGGCGTCTACACGCCTCGAAACGACAATTGCGCGAACATGAACAACGTGACCTCGTTTGACGGATTTAGCGGACCCAAATTAATGAGCTGCGGCGCTGCGCGGGGATTTCCATCACGCCCAAGCGGCCGATTGACTACGCCAATACGTTCAACGCTTCCAAAAAATGCGCTATTTCGCTTTCTCGCAACCCCGCGACATTGATGCGCGCGAGGTCGGTCATGTAAATGCTGTGCTCGGTTCGCAAGCTTTCAACCTGCGCCCGCGACAGCGGTAGGGTCGAGAACATGCCTTTCTGCGCGCCGATCAGGTGCATTGGCATGGCGCCGATGCGCGCCGCGGCCAGCGTCGCGCGGGTTTTCTTGATGTGCGCGCGAATGCCGTCAAGCTCGCTTTGCCACGAGGCGCGCATTTCCCCATCGCCCAACACTTCGCGTACGCAAGCGGCGCCGTGATCTGGCGGCATGGAATAATTGGCGCGCGCGATAGCTGCGAGATTGCTGGCGACGGCGTGGCGCGCCCGCTCGGGCGCCTTCACATAAAGCGCGCCGACGCGCTCGCGGTAGAGGCCGAACGTCTTTGCCCCGGAAACTGCGATCAATGATCGCGGCGCGCGCCGCAGGAACGCGCGCACGCCGGCCACGTCTTCGCCGACGCCATCGCCGAATCCCTGATAGGCCACATCGACGAAAGGGATGAGAGCGTGCGCGGTGACGGCCTCGGCGAGCGTCTCCCATTGTGAGAGGGAAAAATCGGCGCCGAGCGGATTGTGGCAGCACCCTTGCAGCAGGATCGCGTCACCGCGCTCTACAAGTGCGAACCCGGCGATCAAGCCGTCGAGATCGATGCGCTGGCGGGCTACATCGAAGAACGGAACATCGACGCGCGCCAAACCCGCCGCCGAGATGATGGCGGGATGGTTGGGCCAGGACGGAACCGGCAGCAGCACGCGCCGAGCGCCGGCCGCGCCGATAAGGTCGCAGCCGAGGCGCAGCGCGCCGGTGCCGCCCACGGCCTGGATCGAAACCAAGTCTTCCGCCTGCTCGCCGAACGCCAGTTCGCCCAGCAATTTAAGAAATTCGCAATCGCCTTGCTGACCGACATAGTTCTTCGTGGTTTGCTCGGCCAGAAGCCGGCGTTCGGCCTGCTTCACCGCCGCCATCACTGGGGTAACGCCCCGCTGGTCGCGATAAACGCCGACGCCCAGATCGATCTTGTCGGCGCGCTTGTCTTCGTGGAACGCCTTGATCAGCTTCAACAAGGAATCGGGCGGGCGGACTTCGAGATCTTCAATCAAATTTCGTCCTCCAGGGGCCAAGCTTCCAGTGTCTCGACAAAATGCGTGAGCCAGGCATTGGTTTGGTGGCCATCGAGCACGCGGTGGTCGATGGTGAGCGACACGTACGCCATCGGCCGCACTTGAATTGCATCGGCGCCGTTCACCTCGCGCACGACCACGCGTTTTTCGAGCTTGCCGATTCCAAGGATCGCCGATTGCGGCTGGTTTATGATGATCGGCGTGGCCAGCAGAGAGCCCGACACGCCGTGATTGGAAATGGTGAAGGTGCCGCCTTGCACATCGGCGGGCTTGAGCCGATTGTTGCGCGCCTTCGCGGTCAATTCGCCGAGCTTCGCCGCGATTTCGCGCAAGCAAAGAGATTGCGCGCGAGCAATCACCGGCACGATAAGGCCCCTGTCGCCCAACGCCACGCCGATGCCGATGTTCGCGTCTTCGAACACTTCGAGCGCGTCGTCATGCCAGCGGCTGTTGACGTTCGGCGCAGCCTTCATGGCTTGCGCGCACGCGAGCACGACGTAAGCGGAGTAGGTGAGCGGCGCGCCATTCTTTTCGTACTCCGCTTTGTGTTTGGCGCGGTGCGCGGCGATGGCGCTGAAATCCGCTTCAAACAATGCGGTGACGTGCGGCGCGGTTTGCAGCGAACGCGACATGTGCTCGGCGATGGATTTGCGCATCGGATCGTGGGCAATACGCTGCGCGTTCCCGGGCCGAGCCCCGGACTTGATCCGGAGCGCAGAGCCGGGGCCCATGGAGGAAGCAACCCCCGGCGCGCCCGCGTTTGTTTCTTCGCTGGACCCCGGATCGCGACTTTGTCGCGTCCGGGGAGCGGTTGAAATATAGCGCTCTACATCCTTGTGCGTGATGCGCCCATCGCTGCCGGAGCCCGCGATCACATCGGGTGAGAGTGTGTGCTCGGAGAGCAAACGCTTCACCAATGGCGACAGGCGCAAGTTGGACCGCCGGCGCCCAGCCGGCGCTTCTTGACTTGTCCGTGGTTCGGAAGAGCCGGCTGGAAGCCGGCGGTTCGGGTCCGCGGCGCCGATGCTTAGCACGCCCAATGTCGCGCCGGGCGGGGCTTCGTCGCCTTCGTTCAGCGTGATCTCCAGCAATAAGCCGTCGGCGGGCGAGGGAACTTCCACGGCGACCTTGTCGGTCTCCAGTTCGACGATGGGTTCGTCGCGGCGCACGGCCTCGCCGATTTTTTTCAACCAGGCGCGCACCACGGACTTGGCGCCTTCCTGTTCCAGCGGCATCAGGATTTTCGCTGTAGCGCTCATCAGAAACGCACCAGTTGTAAAATCTTTGCGGCGATGCCTTCGGCCGAGGGCAGCGCCCATTCCATCAAACTCGGGTGATGCGGGCTTGGAATGTCGGGCATGGTCAAGCGCGCGATCGGCGCATCAAGATCGAGAAACGCTTCGTCGGCCACGACCGCCGCGATCTCGGCGCCGAAGCCGGCCGTGCCGATATCCTCGTGCACGATCAGGCAACGGTGCGTGCTCTGCACCGAAGCCAGCACCGCCGCTTTGTCCCATGGCGCCAGCGTGCGCAAATCGATGATCTCGGCGCAAACGCCGGCTTGGTCGGCGCCCGCCTCGCAGCGTTCCACCATCGCGCCCCAAGTGACAAGGGTGATGTCATCGCCTTCGCGCGCCAGCCGCGCTTTGCCGAACGGCAAGGCGAAATCGTCGCCCGGATACGGCCGGCGCGCGCTGGCGGCGTCTAACATGTTGCGGTGTTCGAGGAACATTACCGGGTCGTTGCCGCGCAACCCCGTGCGCAACAGACCCACGGCGTCTTCCGCGTTCGAGGGACACGCCACGCGCCAGCCCGGCGAGTGCACGAATTGCACTTCGTTGGTCTGCGAATGCCAAGGATCGCCGCATTTGAAAAAGCCCACCGGCATACGCACCACCATGGGGGCGGCAAAACGGTTGGCGGTGCGCCAGCGCATGGTGCCGCAATCGTTGATTTGTTCGCACGCGGGGTCGGCGTATTTGCGGAACTGAATTTCCGGCACAGGCATCAGCCCGGCTAGGCCCATGCCTATTGCGCGGCCGATAATGCCTTCCTCCGACAGCGAAGTGTCGAACACGCGCTCGGGGCCATGCTTTTCTTGCAAACCCAGCGTCACCCCATGCACGCCGCCCTTTGGCCCAACATCCTCGCCGAAAACAACCACGCGCGGATTGACGCCGAGTTCATGATCGAGCGTACGGCGGATCGCGGTGATCATGTTGATGCGAGGGCCATCGGGGCGGGGCTCATCGTGGGTTGCCGGCGCCTTATAGCCGGCGCGCCATTGGCCACCTTCGTCCTGAAGCACCGCGCGCCCGTGTCCATCGACTTCGCTGAACACGAGACGCGTCACCGAAGCCGGTTCGGCCACCGGCCGCTGCTCGGCGATGCGCAAGGCGCGCTCGACATTTTCCTTCGCCTCGGTTTCCAGCGCGTTCCATTCGGACTCGCTGAGCGTGGCGGGAACCAGATGCACTTTGAGTTTCGGCAGCGGATCACGCGCCCATTCGGATTGCAGCTCAGTTTTGGTTTTGTAGGTTTGGGTGTCCTGGAACGAGTGGCCCTGCAGGCGCGGCACCGACAGCCGCAGCAGGCATGGCCCCCGCCCGCCGCGCACGTGCGCGACCGCTTCGCGCGTGTGCCTGGCGGTGAGCGCGGGGTCGCTTCCGTCGCCATCGAGCACAAAGAGGCCGAAGAAGCTGGCGAGGTTCCTGGCGATGTTGGCGCCGGGCGTTTGCAGCGCGCCGGGCACGGAAATGCCGTAGCCATTGTCCTCGATGGTGAACAACATCGGCAGCTTCAGCGTTGTCGCGATGGTAAGCGCCGACCAGAAACCGTTGGTTGCCACCGAGGCGTCGCCGCCGAGCGCCACCCCGATTGCGCCTTCGTAGGCGCGGTCCTTCAGCACGCGCGTGTGATATCCAATGGCCTGCGCGTAGCCGGCGGTGGGCGTGTATTGCGCGCCAACGCCCCCACACATCGGCAACGCCGAGGCGCCGGTTCGGTTCGGGTAGTTAAACACCGCGCCGATATCGCGCCCGTCCGAATACCCCCCGGCGCGCGCCAGAGCCGATCCCAGCGCATCCTCAAGCGGCACCCCGAGCGAAAGCAGGATGGGCCGCGAGCGGTAATAGCCGCAAATGGCGTCCTTTGGATGGGTGAGCTGCAAACCCAGCAGCACTTGCGCCAAGTCGTGGCCCCGCGCCGAGAATTGGTAGAAAATCTTCTTTTCGGGGACGAGGCGCTGTTCCTCCAGCGCGTCCATCGCGCGCGAGCATTGCACCAGGGAAACGACGCGGCCCCAGTCGATCTCGGCGGTGGGGAGAGTTTTCAGTCGTGCGCTCATGGCGGGGAGCATAGCGATCGCCGGGTGCAATTGCAGTTCCAATTGCCGAGCCTTTGCGCCATATTATGCGCGAGTGATGCGATAAAATGGAACAATCTGCATGAATCATGACAATGCCGCGCTTGATGCGGCTGACACAAGGCTACTGCGCGCCATGCAGCGCGACGCCTCGGCCTCGCAAGCTTCGCTGGCAGAAGTGGCGGGGGTTTCGCCGAGCTTGGTGTCGCGGCGGCTGAGCCGGCTGAAAGAGGCCGGCGTGCTGCGCGCGGTGGTGGGGCTTGTCGATCCCGCGCGCGTGGGCCTTTCCTGCGCGGCCATCATCCGTGTGCGCCTGCGCGATCATTCCGCCGCCAACGTGCGCGCTTTTCGTGAATTGGTGGCGCGCATGGCCGAAGCGACGCTCTGCGTCGCGCTCACCGGGGAGGCGGATTATCTGTTGCAAATCGTCGCGCGCGATCTGCCGCATTTTCAAGAAATCGTGCAGTCGAAATTATTACGCTGCACCGCGATCGCGCACTTGGAAAGCTCCATCGTGCTCGAATATCTGAAGAACACGACCGAGCTGCCGCTGACGGACTAAAGTTCTCGAATCAGTGATCTCCGGCGCCGCGGCGCACCGGCAGGGTCACATCGATCACGCCCGCGCGCTCGAACGTTATTTGCACAGCGATGTCTTCGCCCTCGGTGAACGGCTGGTTTACGCCGAAGAACATGAGATGCATGCTCCCCGGCGCAAGCGAAACTGTTTCACCGGCCGCGATGGGCAGCGCCGCCACGCCGCGCATGATCATCAAGTCGCCATCCATGCGCATTTCATGCAGTTCGACGCGGGCGGCGCGCGGGCTTGACGCGGCGAGGAGCCGGTCATCGGCGCCGCCATTAATGATCGTGACATAGCCGGCCGAGACATCCACGCCGCCGGGCGTCGGCGCGGCCCAGCCGCCAGTGACAACGATGCCGGCGGCTTGGGGCGCCGGTTCACCGCAAGCGGCGGCAAACAAAAAGAACGCCAAAACGAAGAGATTTCTCATGACTCTAAGCTTAGACGCGCGGCGTGCGTGCGTCAGGCGGCGCGGTGACGCAGGCGCCGATGGACGCGCTTCGCATTTGAGGCCATAAGGTCTCCAAAATTTGCCCGTTCAGGAGGCTTCAGCCGATGCGCGCGATCCAGCATTTCATCAACGCCAAATCCGTTAACGAGGGCGCGCGCACGGGCCAAGTGTTCAACCCGAACACGGGCGCCGTTCAAGCCGAGGTCGCGTTTTCCACCGCGAAAACTGTGGATGCCGCCGTGGCCGCCGCCGGCGCCGCGTTTCCCGGCTGGGCCGCCACCAATCCACAGCGGCGCGCGCGGGTAGTGTTCGCGTTCAAGGGCCTGGTTGAAAAGCACATGGACGAATTGGCGCTGCTGCTCTCCAGCGAGCATGGCAAAGTCATCGCCGATTCCAAGGGCGATATTCAGCGCGGACTTGAAGTGATCGAGTTCGCCTGCGGCATCCCCCATGCACTGAAGGGCGAATACACCGAAGGCGCGGGGCCGGGCATCGATGTCTATTCGATGCGCCAGCCTTTGGGTGTTTGCGCCGGCATAACTCCGTTCAACTTCCCGGCCATGATTCCGATGTGGATGTTTGGCATCGCCATCGCCTGCGGTAATACTTTCATTTTGAAACCAAGCGAGAAGGACCCGAGCGTTCCCGTGCGCCTCGCCGAGCTGATGCTGGAAGCCGGCGCGCCGGCAGGTGTTTTGAACGTCGTGCATGGCGACAAGGAAGCGGTCGACGCGATCCTGGCGCATCCGGACATCAAAGCCGTGAGCTTCGTCGGCTCGTCCGACATCGCCCACTACATTTATTCCACCGGCGCCGCCAACGGCAAACGCGTGCAGGCGATGGGCGGGGCGAAAAACCATGGAATTGTGTTGCCGGATGCCGACATGGATCAAGTGGTGAAGGATCTGGTCGGCGCCGCTTACGGTTCGGCCGGCGAGCGCTGCATGGCGCTGCCGGTGGTCGTGCCGGTGGGCAAGAAAACCGCCGACGAATTGCGCGAGCGGCTGTTGCCGGAAATCGAGCAATTGCGAGTCGGCATTTCAACCGATCTGGATGCGCAATATGGGCCGGTGGTGAGCGCCGCGCACAAGGCCAAGGTCGAGAGCTATATCGGCATGGGCGCGGAAGAGGGCGCCGAACTAGTGCGCGACGGGCGCGGGTTCAAGCTGCAAGGCTACGAGGACGGCTTCTTCATCGGGCCGTCCTTGTTCGATAAAGTCACCACTAAAATGCGCACCTACCAGGAAGAAATCTTCGGCCCGGTGCTGCAGATCGTGCGCATTGAATCGTTCGAGGAAGCCTTGGCGCTGCCGAGCCATCATCAATATGGCAACGGCGTCGCCATCTTCACCCGCAACGGCCGCGCCGCCCGTGAATTCGCGGCGCGCGTGAACGTCGGCATGGTCGGCATCAACGTCCCGATCCCCGTGCCCATCGCCTACCACAGCTTCGGCGGCTGGAAACGCAGCGCCTTTGGCGACACGAACCAGCACGGCATGGAAGGGGTGAAGTTCTACACCAAGGTAAAAACGGTCACGGCGCGCTGGCCCCATGGGGACGTTGGGGATCAGAGTTTTGTTATTCCGACGATGCGGTGATTATCGCGAGCGTGGCGTTCGCGGAGGTAGCGGCGTGAGGTCATAGAGCTTTCGAAGCGTCGCAATTCGCGACGGAAGGTCCCAGGCGCACTGGTAGCGGTCCAGCATAGCCGCTTCGCTCTCGTTCAACCACAGCGCCCAACGCACTCGGGTAGCGTCTTGTTTCTTGCGCCGGCGAATTTCTGCTTCCGTAGGCGCGTGGGTATCTCCGTTGCCGCTGTAGGATTACCTATAATTACCGGGAATCCTTGCCGAAAGGTTACCGTATTCGGTGCTTGACTGATCGATCATTGATCGATTAATATCTCCGCATGAAAGAAATCACCGCTGTCGAAGCCAAGGTTAAATTCGGCTCTCTGCTCGACGCCGTCGAGCGCGGCGAGGAGGTCGTGGTCACCCGCAACGGCAAGCGCATCGCCCGGATTGTGCCTGCCGAACCCGATATCGCAGCGCGCAAGGCAGCCGCCGAAAAGCTGAAGGATTTCGGCAAGGGCAGGACGCTTGGAATGGACTGGCGGATTCTTCGTGACCAAGGCCGCAAGTGACTGAATTCGTCATCGACGCCTCGGCCATTCTGGCCTGGTGTTTTCAAGACGAGTGGCCGCGTGATCGCGCAGCGCTGATGGATCGGTTCGCCGAGGGTGGTATGGCCGCGCCGGCGCATTGGTCGCTCGAAGTGGCGAACATTCTTTGGAATGGCGAACGCCGTCGTCGCATCAGCGCCGGTGACGCCGCCGACTTTATAGCCACCCTAGAAGATTTGGCTGTGGTCATGGACACTGAAACGTCACGGCGCGCTTGGAGTGATACCTATGCGCTGGCCCGGGAGGAAAAGCTAACCACATACGATGCCGCCTATCTTGAGCTCGCGTTGCGTTTGCAGGCGACGCTTGTAAGCAAAGACGCCGATCTGTTGCGTGCAGCTAAGCGCCGAGGTGTTCCAACAATTAGCGTCGCTGCCAAGTGAAGGCGAACATGACTGACCTGCTCACCTCCCTCACCTCCGGCCTCGCCACGCTCACGCTGAACCGCCCCGAGGCGCTGCATGCGCTCACGACCCACATGTGCCGCAACATGATCCAAGCGCTGCTTGCTTGGCGTGCCGATGACAGCGTGCGCGCGGTGTTGATCGAGCACGCCCCTGGCACGCGCGGGTTTTGCGCGGGGGGTGATATTCGCATGATCGCCGAGAGCGGTGCTGGCGACGGCCAAGCGGCGCGCGAATTCTTCCTCACCGAATATCGGCTCAATCATCTGCTGTTCACTTACCCAAAACCGGTGATCGCGATCATGGATGGAATCACCATGGGCGGGGGCGTCGGCATTTCGATGCCGGCGAAATTCCGCGTCTCCACCGAGAACACCATCTATTCCATGCCGGAAACCGGCATTGGCCTGTTTCCCGATGTCGGCGGCGGCTGGTATCTGCCGCGCAAGCCTGGGCAGGTGGGCATGTGGCTCGCGCTCACCGGCGCGCGGCTCAAGGCGGTGGATTGCTTGACGGCGGGGATCGCCACGCACTTTATTGAAGCGTCGAAGCTGCCGCAGCTTGTACAAGACTTAGCGTCCCCGCCCACTGGCGGGGCGGGGGTAGGGGGTGGGGGGCGTGTAGGATATGACGCAGGCGGCGCCGTTGCGGCTCCTCCCGCACGCCCCCCCTCCGGCCGCTTCGCGGCCACCTCCCGCGCCGCGGGATCGCAAAGCGATCCCGGATGTTTCGCCGCCGGCTGCGGAGCAGCCGGTGGGGGGGAGAATTCGCTGCTGCAATCGCTCGCGCGCTTCATCTCAAATCCAGGCGCGCCGAAAGAGCTCACGCCGGAAAACATTGAACGCATCGACCGCATTTTCGCGCTGGGCAGCGTCGAAGCGATTTTTTCTGTGCTTGCAGCCGATGGCTCGGACTGGGCGCGCGCGCAGCTCGGAACGCTCGCGACCAAATCTCCGCAAACGCTGAAGGTTGCCTTCCGTCAGCTGCGCGAGGGCGCGCGCATGCAAAGCTTCGCCGACGAGATGGTTCAGGAATATCGCATCGCCTGCCGTGTCGTAGCGCGCCATGATTTCATCGAGGGTGTGCGTGCGCTAATTATCGACAAGGACAACAAGCCGTGTTGGAACCCGCCCACGCTCGAAGGCGTGACCGAAGCGATGCTGGACGAGATTTTTGCAAGCCTGCCGGCGGGCGAAAAATGGAGTCCATTGACGTAATTCTGGACCGCCGGCGCCCTCGCCGGCATGCTACGTTTGTACTAAGGGAAACACCGATAAGCGCACGCCGGCGCTGGCCGGCGAGAGCGCCGGCGGTCCAGGTAAGGAGCAACCCATGACCCGAATTGCATTCATCGGCCTTGGCAATATGGGCTCGGGCATGTCGGCCAATCAGCTGAGGGCCGGGCGCGAAGTGGCGGCGTTCGATTTGAGCGCTGCGGCGATGGCGCGCGCGCGCGAGCAGGGGATGATCGCGGCGGCTTCCGCGAGCGAAGCGGTGAAGGATTCCAGCATCGTCATCACCATGCTGCCCGCTGGTCAGCACGTGCGCGATGTCTACGCCGAAGCGATTTTACCGAACGCGCCGAAGGATGCGCTGCTGATCGATTGCTCGACCATCGATGTCGATAGCGCGCGCACATTGGCGCGCGATGCTTCGATGGCGGGCTTTCGCGCCGCCGACGCACCGGTGTCCGGGGGGACAGCGGCGGCGAGCGGGGGCACGCTTACGTTCATGGTCGGCTGCCGCGAACAGGATTTCGCCGAGATGGAAGCGGCGCTGGCCCCAATGGCCAAGGCGGTGATCCATGCCGGTTCTTCCGGCGCAGGGCAGGCGGCGAAGATTTGCAACAACATGCTGCTCGGCATTTCCATGATCGGCGCTTGCGAAGCTTTCGTGCTGGCCGAACGGCTTGGGCTCGAGGCGCAGAAATTTTTTGACGTGGCCTCGAAATCGTCTGGCCAATGCTGGTCGCTCACATCGTACTGCCCGTGGCCGGGCCCCGTGCCCGCCGCGCCCTCGAACCGCAACTACGAAGGCGGCTTCGCGGCGGCGATGATGTTGAAGGATTTGAAACTGGCGCAGGACGCGGCCGAAATGTCCGGCACGGCTACGCCGCTCGGCGGGGCGGCGGAAGCGTTGTTCGACGAATTTGTTGCACGCGGCAATGCGGCCAAGGATTTTTCGGGGATCTTGGAGATGCTGCGCGGCAAAGGGTGAAACATGGAACGCCGGCGTCCAAGAAATCAGCCCAGCCCCGCTGCCACCGCCGCCACGAACGCGCCTGGCGCCAGCGGCTTCAGCAGCACCGCATCCGCCCCCGCGGCGCGCGCCTTGTCGGCCATGTTGGCATAGCCGGTGAGGATGAGGATGCGGGCGTTGGCGTGAGCAGTGCGTAGGGCGGCGACGAATTCGAGCCCGTCCATGCCCGGCATCAACAGATCCGAGATCACTACATCCGCAGGCTGCGCGGCCATGATCGCCAGCGCCTGGACGGCGTCCTCGGCGCCGCGCACTTTGGCGACGCCCGCGCCGCGCAGTGCTTTTTCCACCATGGCGCGCGTCGCCTCGTCGTCATCGACGATGAGGAAGTCGAGGGTTGCGAGGGTTTTCATGCTTCACGCCTTACAACCGAACACCCAAAAAACAAACGACCGGAGCGCAAGCCCCGGCCGCCTGTGTCTCGTGAGCGCGACCGCTCAGTAGCGCGCGCGCAGCGTGAGGCCGTAGGTCGTCGGCTCGTTCGGATACACAACCGCCGTATTCTGCAAGGGCGCGATAAAGGCGCCCACATGGTAGAATTCATCCGTCAGGTTGCGGCCCCAAAGCTCGACAGCCCAACGCCCGTTCGGATTGCCGATGCCGACGCGGCCATTGATGACGGCGAAGGCCTTGTTGTCGGTGATCGGGTTGCGATTGAGCGTCTGGGTGCGGTACTCGCTGTTCCAGCGGCCATCGAGATAGAACAGGGCGCGCAAATCGTCGCCCAGCGGCATTTCGTAGGTCATCGCCCCCGAGACCACCCATTCCGGTGATTGAGCCAGCGGATCGCCCGATGAGATTGTGTTTGGACCCGGATCGAGCGGGTTGAACACCACCGTGCTGTCATAATAGGCGTCTGTGTAAGTGATCCCGCCTTGCACGGTAAAGTTATCGGTCGGGCGGCTGAGGATTTCGAGTTCCGCGCCTTGGCTGATCAGCTCGGGCACGTTGCGGGTGATGAAGTTGAAGCCGTTGAAATTGTTCGACTGATAATCGTGGATCTGCTCATAGAAGGCGCTGACGTTGAAATTGGTCGAGCCGCCCAGAATGGTCGACTTGAAGCCCAACTCGAACGCATCGGTGAATTCCGGATCGAACGCCAATTGGCCGGTGTTCAGCAACGCCGGATTGACCAGCGACGGCGTGATCGCGAAGCCGGAGCGATCGACATTGAAGCCGCCTGCCTTGTAGCCGCGCGAATAGCCGCCATAGAGCATCACATCGTCGCTCATGTGATAAGCGAGCGAGACCGTGCCGCTAAACTCGTTCTCTTCGGAATCGCCAGCCCAGGCGCCGTTGGCGATCGGATTGACGGCCGGGTTGCAGGCCAGATTCAGGATGCTCGTGAAAGCGCCGCCCGCAGCTCCCTGAAGCGCGGCCACGGCGCCGCCGGGGCCTGGAATCAGCGGCCCTGTCGCTATTTCAAAGCCCTGCAGGCTCGTGCAACTGGAGTTCACAGCGTTGAGATTGGCAGCGAGATCCTTGGTTTCCTGATTGTAGCGGGCGCCTATAGTCAAGACGAGATTGTCCGAGAGGCTAATTTCGTCGTGGGTGAACAGAGCAAGGCTCTGCGTCTCGACCACCCAAGTGTCGGCTTGCTGTCCCTGCCCTGGAGAACTCGGCGTAAGAAAGCTTCCCGCGAATGCGGGACTTATCAGCGCGAAAATAGATGGGCGCGCGGCCGGGAACGGGGGGGTGGCGTACAATTGATACGGGCCGCCCGGCACCGCCGCGGTTCCGCCGAGAGTGACGATCTGAGCATAAAGCGCGGGGTGAACGCCAAGGCGAATGGTGTCGGTGGTGTCGAGGGTTTCATCGGCATAGAAGGCCCCGATCAGCCAATTGATGGCGCCCGCTTCGCCTTGCAGACGGATTTCCTGCGTGAAATTCTCGAACGCTACTGTGAGGCCTTGCCGATAGGCGATGTCGATCAGGTTGAAATCGATGTCTTGACCGCGCGTGGCGTTCCAATCGCGATAGGCGGTTATCGAAGTTAAATTGACGCCGCCCATATCCCAATTGAGTTCGCCGGAAATGCCGTCGTCCTCGACCTGTTCAACATAAACGCGGCCGGGAGTTACGGTTTGGTTGCGATCCTCAACCAGCGTGTTGGCGTTGCCGACGCGTCCGGGCACCGTTCCCGCCAGCCCAACGATCGCGGTGATGGCGTTCTGGGTGGTGCCGTATTCGATCGGTGTCACCGCGCAGCATTCTTCGTCAGTTTCGGTGGTATCGACGATGACGCGCAGGGTGGCGTCGGGGCTGATGTCCCACAGCGCCTGGCCGCGCAAGCTCCAGCGATTCTGGTTGTTGACGTCCCTGCCCGAGGTGATGTCGTTGATATAGCCATCGCGCGCGCGCAGCGAGCCATCGACGCGTACCGCGAGCGAGTCGCCGAGCGGCAGATTTGCACCCGCCTTCATGGACCCGTAGCCATAATCGCCGGCGCCGGCTTCAAGCCACATGCCCGGATCGAATTCCGGTCCGGAGGTCACGACGCTGATAGCGCCCGCCGAAGTGTTGCGGCCGTACAAAGTGCCCTGCGGGCCGCGCAGCACTTCGATGCGCTCCACTTCGGGCAAATCGGAAACCGCGATGCCGGCGCGGGCGCGGTAGACGCCGTCTATGAAGAAGCCGACCGCGGATTCAAATCCCGGATTGTCGCCGCCGGTGCCGATGCCGCGGATGCGGGCGATGGTGCCGGTCGCGGTGGATTGTCCCGCGCCGATGGCCAAGCTGGGCGCCAATTGAGTCAGGTCGAGCAGGTTCTCGACGCCGGAATTTTGAATGGTCTCGCCGCCGATCGCGGTCACCGCCAACGGAACATCCTGGATCGCCGCGGCGCGGCCTGTCGCCGTCACCACGATTTCGTCGGACACTTCCTCGTCCTGCGCGAAGGCCGGGCTCATCGCCCCCATCGCCGCCAAGGATGCGCTCGAAAGCAGAATCCAACCCAATTTTGACTTGCTGCTCATAGCCGTCCTCCCAGTGCCTTGAGCGCTTCGTTGAGCGATCCTCGGCTGACCACCAGTATGTTGGGCTGGCGGGTAGCCCCGCGCCCTTCCTGTCCAGGGCGCTATAGCAGGCGCTCGCACCCTCGCTGTCAACCGGGCGCCTGGGCATAAGTTGACGCGAGCGTCATGGCGCGAAAACCTGCGTCTGGCGCGCCACACTGACCTAGCGGCAAAGTCAGGCTTCGGAAGACATTTCGGCCCCGATTGCGAGCAAAATACAACCTGAGGGGGTGATTCAATTAGCAAGTGCCTCCGCCTATAAGTATCCACATGTCTGCCCTCGTCCTCTTTTCCGCCGGCCAGGATTCCGCGACCTGCCTGGCCTGGGCGCTCTCGCGCTATGAACGCGTTGAGACCATTGGATTTTCTTACGGCCAGCGCCATGCGGTAGAGCTGGCGCAGCGCCCGGTTTTAAGGGCCCAACTCGGCGGCGCGCGCTTGGGCGAGGACATTGTCGTCGATCTCGCCGGCTACGGAGCGCTGGCGGAAAGCGCGCTCACCGCCGACCGCGCCATCGAGATGGCCGAAAACGGCTTGCCATCGACATTCGTGCCGGGGCGCAACCTTGTGTTCCTTGCGGTCGCCGCCGCGCACGCTTACCGGCGCGGAATCGATACACTGGTCGGCGGCATGTGCGAGACCGATTATTCCGGCTACCCCGATTGCCGCCGCGCCACGCTCGACGCCATGGAAAGTGCGCTCGCCCTGGGGTTGGAACGGCCGCTCACAATCGAAACCCCACTGATGCATTTGACCAAAGCCCAGACCTGGGCGCTGGCACACGAACTGGGTGGTGAAGAGCTCGTGGCTGACATCGTCGAACACAGCCACACTTGCTATCGGGGTGACCGCGCCCAACGCTATGCCTGGGGCTTTGGCTGCGGGGTTTGCCCCGCCTGCGAATTGCGCGCCAAGGGCTGGGACGAATGGCGCGGGAGCGCTGAGCCGTGAGCTATTCGGTCAAGGAGATGTTCTACACGCTGCAAGGCGAGGGCGCGCGAACTGGTCGCCCCGCGGTGTTCGTGCGCTTTGCCGGTTGCAATCTGTGGAGCGGTCGCGAGCAGGACCGCACCCAAGCTATCTGCCGGTTTTGCGACACCGAATTTGTCGGAACCGACGGCGAAGGCGGGGGCAAGTTCGAGAGCGCGGAAGCGCTTGCCCGCGCCGCGAGAGCGCTCTGGCCACGCGGTGGTGCGCCCTACGCCGTGTGCACCGGGGGTGAGCCGCTGTTGCAACTCGACAGCCCACTGATTGCTGCGCTGCATGTGGCGGGCTTTGAAATTGCAGTGGAAACCAACGGCACGCTGCCCGCGCCCGAAAGCATCGACTGGGTCTGCGTCAGCCCGAAGGCGGGCGCGGATTTCGTGCAGCGGGCGGGCGACGAGCTGAAACTAATCTACCCGCAAGCGGGCGCCGCGCCGGAAAACTACGAGAGCCTACGCTTCAAGCACTTCTTCTTGCAGCCGATGGATAGCCCCGCGCGCGAAGCCAACACGGCCGCGGCAATCGCCTATTGCCTCGCGCACCCACACTGGCGGCTTAGCTTGCAGACCCACAAATTGTTGGGCTTGCGCTGAACCCTATTGCGCGTTGGCGGAATAGGCGTCGGCGACTTTTTCGGCGAATTGGCGAATGGCGCGGCGCGCGTCGGTCCAGGTGGCCTCGCCGCCAGTCAAATCCACCAGACTGTTGGTATAGCGGCGGTGGTTGATTTCACTGATGGCTTGCCCGTTGGCGCGGCGCAGGGTTCCGCGCAGCTCGGCGCCGCCAATCGAGATTGAGCGGCCCATGTCGAGGCCCGGCCGGTCGCTCAATTGTTCCATCGTCGGCCGATTGGGGGCGGCATCGACAATGGTGATTTCGACCACCAACGCAGCGCCGTCCGACACCGTCGCCCCATGGCGTGTCAGAGCAGCGGCGACGGAGTTCGCGACCACGCGTCGCAACACATCTCCCTCCCGCGCGCCCAGATCTTCATCGAGCGCGGTTTGCAGTTCCGCCGAAACAGCTACTGGCGCAACCGAAACGGGCGCGGCCAAGGCGGCTTGGGTGAAAGGGGCAAACGCGAGGGCGGCAAAACCGAGTAGCGCAGATGCGAGACGCATGAGAATCCTCCAGCGAAATTGGCCGGATTATGCCTGTTCGAGCCCGGGAAGGCTATTCACGTTCCCGTAACATCGGTCGCCAGACTAATCGTCCTCGTCCTCGTCCTCGTCCTCGTCGTCATTGTCGGGAAGGACGGCATCGACCACCGCCCCGGTCGTCTTCACGGCGGCCCCGACCACCGCGCCCGTGACCGCGCCGGCCACGCCGATGGCCGCGCCCGCAAGGCACGCGGATAATGGCAATATCAAGAGCAGAGCCGCCAGCGCCCGGATCATGGTTCGGTCCCTGGGTAAACACGCTCGCCATCAGAACCTTGCCGCAGGCGCGCGCAAGCGTGGGGCGCAGCTAAGGCGCGTCCACCAGCACGATTTCACAGCTCGCGACAGCTTTGATCACGATGGCCGCTTCATCGCGGATCGCGGCGCCGTCACGGGGACCCAATGGAACCTCGTTCACATCGGCATTGCCTTTTGCCACGGCCAAATACGCGTGCCGGCCCGCGCCGAGCGAATAGGACGCGGATTGGCCGGCCGCCAAGCTCGCCGCCAGCACACGCGCGTCCTGGCGGATCGGCAGCGCCCCGGCCTTCTGGTCGGCCGCGAAGCCCGACGCCAGAGTCACCAGCGCGCCCGCGCGCTCCTCCTTGGGAAATTTCGCCGCGCCCCAATAGGGTTTGCCGCCGTGCTGGTTTGGCAGAATCCAGATTTGGTAGAGCGTCGTGGTTTCGTCTTCGTGATTGTATTCCGAGTGGGTGACGCCCGCGCCCGCGCTCATCACCTGAACATCGCCAGCTTCGGTGCGGCCCTGATTGCCCATGCTGTCTTGGTGGGTGATCGCGCCGGTGCGCACGTAAGTGATGATCTCCATGTCGGCGTGCGGGTGGGGCGGAAAGCCGGTTTTGGGCTGGATGGTGTCGTCATTCCACACTCTGAGCGCGCCCCAATGCATTCGCGCGGGGTCGCGATAGCCGGAGAACGAAAAATGATAGCGGGCGGCCAGCCAATCGGCATCGAAACTGCCCAAGCTGTCGAAGGCGCGCTTCTCGATCATGTGTATTCCTCGTGAACTTCCCATGTGGCGCTTCTCGGCGCGCCTGCAAACCCCCGCATTTGCTTGACCTGCGCCTGCTTCAGGCGCGGTATTCGGCGGATCGGAGGGTTCCAGCCATGACAATTCGCCAATTCGCGCTCGCCGGCGCCGCGTTTGCGCTCGCCGCCTGCGGCCAGCCCGCCGCGCCGGGGCCGGAAGCGCCGGTCGCCCCGCAAAGCCTTATGGAACAGGCGCAGGCCCTTGCGCCCGAGCAGCAGCCGGTGTTTGGCTGGCAGCAGCTCACCGCCTACCAGCGCACGCACCCCGAGGCGCAGCCGCCCTGCACCAGCATCCGCCGCGCAGAATCATTTGGCGTGATCCCCGCCGATGCGGCGCCCGAGAGCATCTACGGCGCTCATATCGGCGCGTTGGTGTTGTCGGTGCAATGTGGACCGCAATTGACCACGGCCAACGACACCGCGGCCGAGCATTGGCTGGTGGTGTTGGCGCCGGGCGCGGCGGAAGCGGCGGTGCTCAATTGCGCCAATGCCTCTGGCGGGGATCAATGTCCGCGCACCATCCCACGCGCGGCGCCGACGCCTTGAACCTGGGCGCGGATCATTACACTGGATCCCACGGGAACACGTTGGCCGAGGCGCCGAGATCGGTGTAGTTCGCGCGCAGCGCCGGCAGGCCATGCTCCAAGAGGCTCGAAGGCGACCAGCCTTCCAGCCGCGCCATGGCCCGCACCGGCCGGGGCTGGTTGAACAAGAACACCTCGTTGCCGCGCACGGCGAACACCTGGCCGGAGGTGTCTTTGGCGGCGTCCGCGCACAGCGCCACCGCCAGCTGCGCCACTTGATCGGCGCGCATCGCGTTCTTGATCCGCTCTACGCGAGCGGCGGAGGCTTCATCCTTCACCGGAATGGAGGCGATCATCCGCGTCCACGCGAACGGAGCGATGATGTTGGCGCGCACGTTTTTCGATTGGCCCTCCATGGCGATAATGCGCGACAGCCCCATCACGCCGAGCTTGGCGGCGGCGTAATTGGCTTGGCCGATATTGCCGATCAGGCCTGACGTGGAGGTGAACAGCACGTAGCTGCCGGATTGCTGTTCGCGGAAATGCTCGATCGAAGCGCGGCAGACATTGAAAGCGCCGTGCAAATGCACATCGATCACTGCGCGCCAATCCTCGGGCGCCATCTTGTGGAACATGCCGTCGCGCAGAATGCCGGCCGGATTGATAATGGCGTGTAGTCCGCCGAACTCTAGCTTTGCTTGTGCGACCATGGCCGCGACCGCGCCATAATCGCTGACGCTGTCGGAATTTGAAATCGCCTTGCCGCCGGCGGCGCGGATTTGCTTGGCGACTTCTTCCGCCGGCCCCGCCGAACCCGCATCACCGCCTGTCAGCCCCCCGCCCAAATCATTGACCAAAACCACCGCGCCCTCGCGCCCGGCCAACAGCGCGCATTCCCTGCCGATGCCATTGCCGCCGCCAGTGACGATGACGACTTTGTCTGAAAGCACGCCCATGAATCTCTCTCCTTCGCGCAAGTCGTAGCGCGCCGATCATGTAGCACAAATACCCATCCCCGGATGAATGCGCAGCATTCAGTCCGGGGGCAATACACTCCGAATGATTGTGGTTATGGGTCCCGGACTTCGCCTGTGGCGAATCCGGGAAGGGGTGTGGGCGAGCCCCGCGCCTCGAACCCGTCCGCCGCCGCCAGTTCCGGAAAGATCCGCATCCAGCCGAGCGAGGCCGCCACCGCGGCGACGCCGCCTATGGTCACTGCCAGCACTGGGCCGAAAATGCGCGCCATCAGCCCGGCTTCAAAATCGCCGAGTTCGTTCGAGGCGGAGATGAACACAAAGCTCACCGCCGCCACGCGGCCGCGCATGGCGTCGGGGGTGGCGAGTTGGATCAGGCTCTGGCGCACATATACCGAAATCATATCGACGCCGCCGGCAAACGCCAATGCCGCCGCCGTGAGCCACAAATATTCCGAGAGCCCAAACACGATGGTGGCGAGCCCAAACGCGACGGTCGAGCCGAACATCCACAGCCCAACGCGCGTGCGAATTGGCGCCGCCGCCAGCATCAGCGCCACCGCCGCCGCGCCCGCGCCCATGGCCGAGCGCAGCACACCGAGTTCGCTGGGTCCCGCATGTAATATATCGCGCGCAAACACTGGCAGCAGCGCCACCGCGCCGGCCAGCAACACCACCACCAGATCAAGCGAAATCGCGCCCAGCACGATCTTGTTGCCCCACACAAAGCGCAAGCCTTCGATGATCAAGCCGAGCGTGCGAGCATCTTCTACCGGCTCTTGCGCAGGCGCGCGCAGGGTCAGCATCAACGCCGCCGCCACCACGAACAAAGCCAGCGCCGTGACGTAAGGCACGGCGGCGCCAAGCCCGTAAAGCAATCCGCCGATGGCGGGGCCAACGATCAAGCCGGAATTGAACGCGAGCGAACTCCACGCCACCCCTTGCGGCAAGTCTTTGCGCGGCACGAGCATAGGCAGCAGCGCGGTCGCCGCCGGAGGCATGAAGGCGTTGATCGCGCCAGCGCCGATCGCGGCGGCGAACACGGCGGGGATGATGATGCCCGCGCCCAATGCTGTCGCCAACACCAATCCCGCCGCGATGACCGCTTTCGCGGCGATGCAAGCGACGAGGATGTGTTTGCGGTTATAGCGGTCGGCGGCTTGGCCGCCGAACAGCGAGAGCGCCAGCAGTGGCAAGAATTGCGCCAGCCCGACCAGCCCCAGCACGAACGCGGCCTCGGCGATGGATTGCCCGCGCCCGCGCGCCGCGTCATAGATTTGCCAACTCATCGCGGTCGCTTGCATCTGGATGGCAAGTGTCGCGAACCAGCGCCCGGCCCAGAAGCGGGCGAATAGCGGGTTGTGGAAAATGTCGAGCGAGGGGAGGCGAAGCGCGGGCAATTGAGCCGACACTGGCGCGCCGGCGCGCGAGTCGCAACCTTGACGGCGCTGGCCGGCGAGGGCGCCGGCGGTCCATGCGTGCAATCATCGCCACATTGACGCGCCCTAGCCGCCGCCCTAAGCGCGGCGCTTCATCGGGGAACGCCGTGGCCTACGCCTTCATCGCCGAGAAGCCGGAGCACGAAAGCGCCATCGAGGCCATGCTCGACCGCGCCTTCGGCCCCGGGCGCTTGGCGAAGACGTCCGAGCGAGTGCGCGAGCGCGGCGCGCGGCTTGAGCCGGCGCTCTCGCGAGTGGCGCTGAACCAGGCGGGCGAAATCATCGGCGCTTGCCGCATCTGGCGCGTGCAGGCGCGCGTGCCGATCTATTTTCTAGGGCCACTGGCGGTTGATCCCGATGCGCGCCAAGCGGGCTTGGGGCTCGCGCTCGCCCGGGACGCGCTCGCCGCCTGCCGCGCCCATGGCGGCAATGGAATTGTACTGGTCGGCGCTGAACGCTTCTTCCGCCCGCTCGGCTTCACTATCGCGCCTAAGGACCGCATCCGCTTGCCGGGCCCGGTCGATCCCACGCGCTTGCTGTGGCTCGAATTGCGGCCTGGCGGATTGGATAAGGCAGCCGGCGAGTTGAGCGCGCCGCGTTAACCGGCCTCGGCGACAATCGCTTCGGCCATTGCACTCACTTCTGTGCGGGCCGAAAAGATGGCGGTGATGCAAGTATGGACCGCCGTCGTCTCGCCGGCACACGACAACATGGTGACGCTGCCGGCGAGGACGCCGACGCTACATATTGCGCCGCTGTTTGCGCCAAGTCGCAGACGTGTCGCGCCATGAGCTCAGATGGCCTCGAAGCCCGGCTGCGTGCGCGGCTGACGCCGCTCAGCCAGATGGCCGCCTTAATGGCGCGTTCGGATCGCGACCTCAATCCCGACTGGGCCGCGTCACCGGTCCGCGCCTTACGCGACGCCGCCGTGCTCGCGCCGATCGTGATGCGCCCTGATGGCTGGACCATGTTGTTCACCGAGCGCGCCGCCGGCCTTGCTTCCCATGCGGGACAGATTTCGTTCCCGGGCGGGCGGATTGATGCAAACGATGCAAGCCCACTAGAGGCCGCGTTGCGCGAAGCGGAGGAGGAGATTGGCCTCGCGCGCCGCTACGTCACGCCCATCGGCGGATCCGATCCTTATGAAACCGGCACTGGCTTTCGCATCGCCCCGATCGTGGCGCTGATTGAGCCCGGCTTCACGCTGACCCCCGATCCGCGCGAAGTGGCCGATATCTTCGAAGCGCCGTTTGACTTCCTGATGAACCCTGCCAATCACGAGCGCCGCGAAGGCGAATGGCGCGGTCGGCGCGGCGCTTATTACGCCATGCCCTACCAAGACCGCTTCATCTGGGGCGCGACCGCTGGCATGATCCGCGCGCTGTATGAGAGATTGTATGGTGGGGGTTGACAGGGCTCTAACAATACGCATTATACGTATATGACGTATCGTAATCCTCCCGAGTTATTGGTGACGGCAAAGGACTTCCAACGGCGGCCAGGCCGCTATCAGCGTCTCGCACTCACACAGGCGATCACCATTACGGCTCATGGCGAGCCCAGCGTCGTTGTCATGAGCGTCCGCGAGTACGAGCGGTTGAAGCGGCGCGACCGCCAAGTGCTGTCGATCAATGAGCTAGGCGCCGAGCAGGTCGATGATCTAGTGGCGGCGCTGCGCGAGAGCCTACCGAGCGCGGAAGGCGCGGCCTTCGATCCCGAGTTGGACGGCTGGAAGCCGTGACCTGGCCTGCCCCGAAAGTCGGGCAGGTCATCCGCTATGGGTATCTCTGGAAGCATGAAGCAGACAATGGATTGGAGGAGGGCCTCAAGGCGCGCCCAGCAGTGATTGTTGTCGCACAGCGTCGGGAAGGCGATGCAAGCGCGCGGATTCTGCAAGTATGCGGATACGTGTCTCGCAATGATCGACGATTGAAGTGGACAAAAGCACCATGAGTCAGGGCGTACACAAGTTTGCGCGACACCCAACCCCCTGCCCCCTCCCCTGGAGGGGAGGGGGAAAAACGCAATGAGCGCTCCCATCGCCCACGCTTCTTGGCTCAAGGCGCCGGAAACGCGCGCGCTCATGGATGCGCTGGAAGCGGCGCGGCCAGGCGGGTCGCGCTTCGTCGGCGGGTGTGTGCGCAATACGCTGATGGGGCGCGAGGTCGAT
>Ga0247727_10001400_pt1 | contig 57444 bp, 56 predicted proteins | sample WisWelCaveWW1625_FD_202498 | JGI IMG/M metagenome (GOLD analysis project Ga0247727, IMG submission 202498) | Biofilm microbial communities from Wishing Well Cave, Virginia, United States - WW16-25 | ecosystem: Environmental > Aquatic > Deep subsurface > Groundwater > Cave microbial mat | place... | reverse complement strand
CAACGAGTACCCCAAGGTCGAGGTCAGCGACGAGCAGCTCGCCGCCGTCAACATCACCCGCCACGACTTCCACCCCGAATGGAACTACACCATCAACCCATCACCTAAATGATGGACGCTCCCTAAGTGTCGGGGGCGCAGCTATCACGATCGGCGCTGCAAGCCGCGACCAAGCCCGTATCGCGTTCGAGCGAATGCGAGGCTTTGCCCAGCACCCCGCGCTCGACGGCCAGCTCACGATCCGTCACCTCGAACTGCGCAACGAGGAGGCCGGCGGCCTACTGCGCGTCGTGCCGTGCGACGGCCCGCGGGTCCACGGCCTCTCCAGCACGCTCTACATCGGCGACGAGCTATGGGCCTGGCCCGATAGCGCGCTGCTCGAAGCGATGCAGACCGGGCTCGTGAAGCGCCGCGACTCCAAGCTGCTCGCGATCTCGACGGCCGCCGCTCAGCTCGACAGTCCGCTCGGCCGTCTACGGGCACGCGCCCTCGCCCAGCCGACCGCGAAACGTACGGGGGCCGTCGTCGAGGCGAGGGGCGATCTGCATTGGCTCGAATGGTCGATGCCAGACGAGCACGATCTAGACGACACGCGCGCCGTCAAGCGTGCGAACCCCGCGCCGTGGATCGGCGTCGCCGACCTCAAGCGCCAACGCGCCGCGGTGCCCGACCTCGCTTACGCGCAGTTCCACGCCTGCCGCTGGGGCTTGTCGGAGGGCGGATGGCTTCCGGCTGGCGCGTGGCAAGCGTGCGTCGGCGAACCGGCGTTCTCGGACGGCGAGGCGATCTGGGTAGGCGTCGATGTGGGTGGCGACCGCTCCGCATCGGCGGTCGTCTGGGTCAACGGGGGCCTGCACGTCGGCTCTGCGATCTACCACGGCGACGGCGGCATCCTCGAATGTGTCGCCCAGGTACGCGACCTCGCCGGCCGCTACAACGTCCGCGAGGTCGTCTTCGATCCGTGGCGCTTCGGGCAGGCCGCGCAGGAACTCGAGCGGGAGCGGGTGCCGGTGCTCGCCTTCCCGCAGAACGACACGCGGATGGTGCCGGCGTCGCTGCGTCTACACGCTGCGATCGTCGAGCAACGGCTCGTGCTGCCCGATGATCGCGAGCTGGCCAGCCATGCGGCGCACGCGGTCGCCCGCCACTCGCGTCGGGGCTGGCGCCTGGACAAGGCCGGCCGCACCGATGACATCGACGGCCTGATCGCCCTCGCGATGGCCTTGGAGCGCGCCGAGCACCGGCCCGAACCCGCGCGGCTCGTCGGATGGCTCTGAAGCCGTGCCTTGTCTGCGGACGTGCGACCGCCGGCTCGCGCTGCCCGGTGCACACGCTGCGCAACGGCTCCACGCGCTCTTGGAGACGGGTCAGGGCGCAGGTTCTCGCCCGCGACCGGCATCGCTGCGCACTGTGCGGCCAGGCTGCCGGAGAGGTTGATCACATCGTGCCGTTAGTCGACGGCGGGACCGATCACCCGGCGAACCTGCAGGCTCTCTGCCGCGAGCACCACGTCGACCGCCACGCTGGCCGCTGAGTGCGTCACCTCATCGTGGGGGGCGGGAGCGGCGTAAGGGGCAAGGTGTTGACGACGGCGCGGGGCTACAGCACTCCAGTCACGAGGAGCACCGCGAAAACGCCGATGAGGAATATCGCCGCCACCACGACCCATGGTCGCTCGCCTGGCTCGCCTCGCTCGGCGTTGGCGAGCTTCAGGGCTTCGAGCTTGGCTTTCCGAGCTTCGAGTTTGGGAGCGTTCTTGGCGTTGGACCTGGCGATCCAGGCTTCGAACTTGGCCCCCCAGGCGTCGAGCTTGCCTTCCCAGGCTTCGAGGCTGGCGTCATCAAAGCCGGGGCTGCTGCGCTTTAGGTTCTTGCCGCAGCCGTTGCAGTGCAGACGCTTCGGCATGGCGAGGACACCGATACCGAGAGTCGGGACAGCTGCCCACTTCGCTTTCCCCGTGCGCTTCGCCGTGAACTGGTTGCGGGCGCCGCAGCGCGGGCACACGACGTCGCCGTTGGTGACCGTGACGCGTCTCATGTGTTGGACCTCTGGTTTCGGATTTCCTCAGCACCGGCTTTGCCGGTAGGCGGATAGCCGGTTTCGACCTCAGAGCAGTACTAGTCCGCGGCCCTAAACGCTCAGCGCGCTAGTCGTCCCTCTGCGCCCGCCATTTTGCGTACTCCTCGTATGCACTCGCCGCCCTGTAGAGGGCGAGTCCCCAGAGCGCGACGTAGCCGATCATTACCGCCAGCCAGAACACCGCCTCGAACGTGCTGAAGTAGTCGCTCGGACCGGCGGTCTCGTAGATGAGTGCAAGCCCGCCAAAGAAGAATGCGGCGCCTACCCACATCGCAACGAGCGCGCCGATGTTTCGGATGACGTTGTGGAGACGCGTCACGGGCGCGACTGTACAGACCGTCTTGGAGCGCGACCAGCGCGTCGCGCGGAACGCCGAAACGCAGCCATAGTCGTTTTTGTGAGTCGTTTTTGTGAGGCGCGGTCGAAGCCTGTCCGGTGAGGCGCCTTCAAAGAAACCCGCGGCAGGTCCTCAGCGGGGCTCGCCGCTGTCGTCCAGCGGACCGTCGAAGTCGAAGTGCTCGACGGTGCGTCCGGTTTCGACTTCGTACTCCCGTTCTACCGCTCGGTTGGCAGCCATTTCACGTGCGAGCCACGCGGCTAGCTCGGCGGGCGAAGCGTGCTCCTCGCACATGATGCGATCCGGGTCGAACTCAGGCTGATGCAGACCGTCGTACTCGTCGTCGTCGACCGCTGACTCCGGGACGTTCATCCATCGGTCGGGGACCGGGAGCATCGTCGGCAGGCTTGGGTCGCCGCCACCCCCGGCGAGATCCTCATCGGTGATTGGCGCGAGCCGGCCGCAGCGCGGGCACGTGATTCCGGCGAGGTTGCTCATGGCTCATCGCTCATGTCATTCGAGGCTACGGGGTCGACCGGAGGGGTCGGACGGCTCGGGTGCGGGGCCACTCTGGGGCCACTCGCCGTGTCCATGCGGGGCCGCTCGGGCGTGCGAACCCCGAGGTCTGCCAGGGCTGAGCGGCCTGCATGGCCTACCTGAGGAGGTTGTGGTCCAGGCGGTCGCGGGTTCGAGTCCCGTCGCTCACCCCTCGTGGTTGCAGGGCTCTCGTGGTTCACGCGAGCCCCTCGCGGGACCTTTGCGCGTGCGGCCGACGTATAGGCAGCATGGGGGTCGACCGACGCGAGTCCCTGGGGCTCGGCCTGGCTGTGGCGCCGGTCCTGCTGGGCGGCCAGCCCGCCCGCACGGCGGCGGGGCCGCTCGCGCTCGTGACCGCTGACACCGAGTCGTACGTGGCGGTCGTGTCGCTGGCACGCGAGCGAGTCGTGCAGCGTCTGTCGACCGTCCGGGATCCGCGCAGCATCCAGAGCGGCCCGGGCGGGCGCGCGGTCGTCGGCCACGCGGGCGCCGGCGCGATCTCGCTGCTCGAGGGGCGTCCGCTGCGGGTGCGGCGCGTGCTGCGCGGCTTCGACAGCCCGCGCTACGCCGCGATCAGGCCCGGAGGACGCCTCGCATACGTCAGCGACTCGGGCAACGGTGAGCTCGCCGTCGTCGACCTCGTCGCGGGACGTGTGCGGCGGCGCGTGCCGGTGGGCGATGGAGCGCGCCATCTGACGCTCGATCCGAGCGGTGCGACGCTGTGGGTGGCGCTCGGCTCGAGCGCCGCGGAGATCGCGATCGTCGACGTGCGCCGGCCCGAGCACCCGCGCGTCGTCGGGCGAGTGAAGCCGCCGTTCCTCGCGCACGACGTCGGCTTCTCGCCCAGCGGCCGGCGCGTCTGGGTGACGGCGGGCCGCGAGCAGCGGATCGCCGTCTACTCAGCGATGCGGCGCGCACCGTTGCGGGTGCTCCCAGCCGACGCTGCTCCCCAGCACGTCAGCTTCGCTCGTGACGTGGCGTACCTCGCCAGCGGCGAGTCGGGCAGCGTCCGCGTACGCCGGTTGAGCGACGGACAGGTGCGCCGCCGGACGCGCGTGCCGGCCGGCTCGTACAACGTGCAGCGCACCGGCAACCGCGTCGTCACGCCGTCGCTCGGTACAGGCGCGCTCACCGTGCTCGATCTGCGCGGCGTCGTCGCCTGGCGGACGCACGTCGCTGCGGCCGCGCACGATGCGTGCATCGTGTGAGCGGTCCGTGATCGCTCAAACGGCTGCGACCGGAGCCGGGAGTGGCACCGCGCGATACTCCCCCGATGCGCCCCGACGTCCACTACGCGACGAACGGAGAGATCAGCCTGGCTTGGACGACGGTCGGCGAGGGCTCGGTCGACGTGATGATGCTGCTCGGCGGGCTCTCGCACATCGAGCACATCCTCGAAGAGCCGAGCCTCGCGCGGTTCTTCGACAAGCTCGGGCTCTTCTCACGCGTGATCCTGATGGACCGCCGCGGGGTCGGGCTCTCGGACCCCGTCTCCGGCTCGCTGACGCTCGACGACGAATGCGAGGACATCGACGCCGTGCTTGCGGCGGCCGGCAGTGATCGCGTCGTCCTCTACGCATACGGATGGGGCGGCCCACCTGTCGTGCACTATGCGCTCACGCGGCCGCAGCGGGTGCGCGCCATCGTCCTCTACGCCGCGGTCGCGTCCGGCATCGCGGCGCTGGAGGACTTCGGCATCGAGCGCGCCGCCGACCAGATCGAGGACGACATCGCCCAGACGCTCTCCACATGGGGGACCGGCGACGCGATCGAGGTCGTAGCGCCCTCGCGTGTGGATGACGTGCGCCTGCGCGCCTGGTTCGGCCGCCTCGCGCGCCTCTCGCAGAGCCCGGGGGCGATGCGCGCCCTGTGGCGCAACACGGCCTACTACGACGTTCGCGACGAGATCGGGTCGCTGCGCGTGCCGACGCTGATCCTGCATCGCACGGGCGACCGGTCGGTCGACGTGAGCCACTCCCGGGACATGGCCGAGCGGATCCCGGGCGCGCGGTTCGTGGAGCTCGAGGGGATCGACAACCTTCCGAGCGTCGGCGATCCCGACGCCCTGATCGCCGAGGTCGAGGAGTTCCTGACCGGGGTCCGCAGCCGGACGGCCGATCGCGCGCTGCTGACGGTCGTGATCACGGACATCGTCGGCTCGACCGATCGCGCGGCACGGATGGGTGACCGTGACTGGAGCGACCTGCTCGCCGCCCACGACGCGGCCGTGCGCCATCAGATCGACCGCTACGGCGGCCGCGAGGTCAAGACGATCGGCGACAGCTTCCTGATCGTCTTCGGCGGCGCACCCAGCAGCGCGCATCGCTGCGCGCTTTCGATCGTCGAGGCCGCCACCGAGCTCGACCTCGAGCTGCGTGTCGGGATCCATACCGGCGAGTGCGAGCTGATCGGCGACGACGTCGGCGGCATGGCCGTCCACATCGCCTCGCGCGTCGCCAAACTCGCCGGCCCGGGTGAGGTGCTCGCCTCGGGGACGGCATTCGGCACCGTGGTCGGGTCGGGCCTGGAGTTCGGCGACTTCGGGACGCACGAGCTGCGCGGCGTGCCGGGCCGCTGGCCGGTCATGCGGCTGCTGCGCTGACGGCGCACATGCCGGGCGGTGCCAGGCGGATATCACCCAGCGCCGTCGGGCCCGCCACGCCGGAGCCTGGCCCTGACGGCGTGCGCCAGCAGCGCCGCAAGATCGGCGAGGGCGCCGTAGAGGTGGCCGAGCGGCCCGGTCACGAGCCACGCACGCGCGCGCGTACGCGAGGAGAGGCGAAGGGGGGCGCTCACGTCGGTGACGCTATCGTCCGATCGATGTCTGCCGCCGTCACCGCCAACGTCATCGAACTGCCCGAATCGCGTGTTCGCGTCGAGGCTCAGGTCTCCCCGGACGAGATCGAGCGCCGCATCGAGCAGGCCGCCCGCAGCCTCGCGCGGGACATGAAGCTTCCCGGGTTTCGCAAGGGCAAGGTGCCCGCTCCGGTCGTCGTCCAGCGTCTGGGCCGTGAGGTCGTCGTCGACGAGGCGATCCGCGGCTCGATCGGGCGCTGGTACGTGGGCGCGCTCGACGTCACAAAGATCCACCCGGTCGGCGATCCCGACATCTCACTCGGCGACAGCGGCGCTCCCGCCGTGGGCGAGCCGCTCGACTTCAGCTTCGAGATCGGCGTGCGGCCCGTCGCGACGCTGGGCGCGTACAAGGGGCTGGAGGTCGCTCGCCGCGAGCCGGCCGCCGACCCCGAGGCGGTCGAGGGAGAGCTGGAGCAGCTGCGTGAGCGCATGTCGAGCCTGGAGACCGTCGAGGAGCCCGCGCAGACCGGCGACTTCGTCGTCATGGACTACGTCGGCACGCTGGCCGGTGAGGACGAGCCGTTCGACGGCGGGACCGGCGACGACCAGCTCATCGAGCTGGGCAGCGGCCGCCTCATCCCCGGCTTCGAGGAGCAGCTGACCGGTGCCGCCTCCGGCGACGAGCGCACGGTCACGCTGTGCTTTCCCGACGAGTACGGCGCCGAGCACCTCGCGGGCCGAGACGCGAGCTTCGCGGTCACCGTCAAGGAGATCCGCCGCCGCGTGTTGCCCGATCTCGACGACGACTTCGCCAGCGACGCCGCGGGCTTCGAGACGCTCGACGAGCTGCGCGAGGACATCGCCACGCGCGCGAGGGAGGCCGACGAGCAGCGCGCCGACGTCGAGTACCGAGAGGCCGTGCTCGACGCCGTCGTCGACCAGGCGACCGTGACGGTGCCCGACGCACTCATCGAAGCTCGCGGGCGCGAGCTGCTTCACCGCATGATGCATCAGCTCGAGCATCAGGGGATCTCACCGCAGATGTACCTCCAGATCTCCGGCAAGACCGAGCAGGACCTGCTTGAGGACGGCCGCGACGACGCCGAGGCCACGCTGCGGCGCGAGGCTGTTCTGGCGGCGGTCGTGGAAGCCGAGCAGCTCGAGCCGGCTGACGGCGATGTGCTGGACGCCCTCCAGGGATCGGCCGCGCAGGAGGACACCACGCCTGAGAAGCTACGCGCTCGTCTCGAGAAGGCCGGGAGGCTCGACGACCTGCTCGAGGACCTGCGCCAGCGCGCCGCCGTCGACCTGCTCGTCGAGCACGCGAGCGCCGTCGCCGCGTACGCGCCCGACGCCGCCGAGTAGACGCTTCGGCGAGCCGCCGAGGTGGACGGCGGGCGGCTTGCGCAAGGCGGCTTGGCCATCCGTCCAGGGCACCGGCCAGCGGGCGCTCGCACACGCGCCCAGACGGTCATCCGGAGCGACCTCCGTTGCTAGGCTTGCCTGGTCGGCGTCCAGCAGCAGTTCTTGCCGCCTGAAGGAATCGCGCCCGCAGACCGAAATAGAGCGAGGACCATGAGCCCCCTTGTCCCGATGGTTGTGGAGCAGACGTCGCGCGGAGAGCGTGCCTTCGACATCTACAGCCGACTGCTGAACGAGCGGATCGTCTTCCTCGGCACGCCCGTGGACGATCAGATCGCGAACCTGATCGTGGCGCAGTTGCTGCATCTCGAGTCGCAGGATCCTGACAAGGACATCTCGATCTACGTCAACTCGCCCGGCGGGTCGGTGTACGCGGGCCTCGCGATCTACGACACGATGCAGTTCATCAAGCCGGATGTGTCGACGATCTGCGTCGGCATCGCGATGTCGATGGGCGCGCTGCTGCTGGCCGGCGGCGCGGAGGGCAAGCGCATGGCGCTGCCCAACGCGAAGATCCTGATCCATCAGGTCAGCTCGGGCTTCCAGGGTCAGGCGACGGACATCGAGATCCACGCCCGCGAGATCATCGACGTACGCCAGCGCCTGGACAAGATCCTCGCCAAGCACACGGGCCAGGAGTACGACAAGGTCCGCGGCGACACCGAGCGCGACTACTTCATGTCGTCCGAGGAAGCGCAGAAGTACGGCATCATCGACCGCGTCATCACGAGCCACTGAGGATCGCCCGAGCGAGCACGGAACCAGAGAGATGGCGCGTCCTACAGACTCAAACGAGCAGCTCCTCTGCTCGTTCTGCGGCAAGTCGCAGAGGCAGGTCAAGAAGCTGATCGCCGGCCCCGGCGTCTACATCTGCGACGAGTGCATCGATCTCTGCAACGAGATCATCGACGAGGAGCTCACGGCTCCGCCGTCGTTCGACCTCGAGAACCTGCCGCGCCCGCGTGAGATCTACGGCGTGCTCGACGAGTACGTCGTCGGCCAGGAGGCCGCAAAGCGCACTCTCTCGGTCGCCGTCTACAACCACTACAAGCGCGTCCAGATCGCGCAGTCCGACGACGCGGAGATCGAGCTGCAGAAGTCGAACATCCTGCTGCTCGGCCCGACCGGCTGCGGCAAGACGCTGCTCGCGCAGACGCTCGCGCGGATCCTCAACGTGCCGTTCGCGATCGCTGACGCGACCGCGCTGACCGAGGCCGGCTACGTCGGCGAGGATGTCGAGAACATCCTGCTGAAGCTGATCCAGGCAGCGGACTACGACGTCAAGAAGGCCGAGACGGGGATCATCTACATCGACGAGGTCGACAAGATCGCGCGTAAGGCCGACAACCCGTCGATCACGCGCGACGTCTCGGGCGAGGGTGTGCAACAGGCGCTTCTGAAGATCCTCGAGGGTACCTCGGCGAGCGTTCCTCCGCAGGGCGGGCGCAAGCATCCGCATCAGGAGTTCCTGACGATCGACACGACGAACGTGCTGTTCATCTGCGGCGGCGCGTTCGCGAACCTCGACAAGGTCATCGAGCGGCGCATCGGCCACAAGGGCGTCGGCTTCGGCGCGGCGATCGAGACCAAGGCCGAACGCGACACCGGCCGGATCTTCGAGCTGTGCCTGCCCGAGGATCTCGTCAACTACGGTTTGATCCCGGAGTTCATCGGCCGCCTGCCGGTGATGAGCGCCGTCCATCAGCTGACGCGCGACGATCTGATCTCGATCCTCACCGAGCCGCGTAACGCGCTCACCAAGCAGTTCCAGAAGTTCTTCGCCTTCGACGGCATCGACCTCGTCTTCTCCGACGACTCGCTCACCTCGATCGCCGACAAGGCGCTCGAGCGCGCGACCGGCGCGCGCGGACTGCGCTCGATCCTCGAGGAGATCCTGCTCGAGGTGCAGTTCGAGCTGCCCTCGCGGCGCGACGTCAAGAAGTGCGTCGTCACGCGTGAGACGGTCGAGAACGGGCTTCCGCCGACGCTGGTCACCGAGGCCGTCGCCGACGAGGACGAGCCCGAGGTCGAAGCCGCCGCGAGCTGAGCGTCAGGCTTCGCGCCGTAGGCGGAGGATCGCTTCCAACTCCGCGATGTCGCTGAGGTCCTTCGGGCGCCCGGCAGCGGCTTTCATCGCGAGAAGGTCGGGGATGGCAGCGATCAGAAACGACGCTCCGTCGATGTCCAGGCGGTCAGCTTGCGCCCGGAGGGTGTCGTAGCCCGGGAACCCGGATGGTCGCGCCAGCACATCGAGCTTCCCGGCGTCGGTGTCGAGTGTCAGGACCTCGACGTTGTGCAGCGTCGCTTCATCCGGGACGAATGGGACATCCTCGTCGATGCCGCTCAGTCGCGCCCTGAGCCCGGTGAGGACCTCGCCGAGGGCCTGAAGGTTGTCGGGGTCTGTCGCGAAGCAGATGTCGATGTCCTGAGTGATGCGCGCCGAGCCGTGGAGCACCGCCGCCAAGCCGCCGATCACTACGAAGTCGACGCCGCGCTCCGTCAGGGCGCGCAGGATCCTCGTGGGGTCGAAGTCACGCGGGGGGGACGACACGGGTGGCCTTTCTGAGCAACTCGTTGAGGTTGTGATGGGAACGCTGGAACGTCGCGAGCCGCTGCGCGGGGGACATCGCCAGGCGTGCCCGGATCTGAGCCTCATCTACGTCCGGGAGCCGGCGCTCTGCCGTGGCGAGCGTCCGGCCGCAAGCATTGAGGGTCCGCTCAAGCGATCGCGCGGTCGGGTTCGCGCTCGGGCGCTCGAGCGCAGCCACCGCGGGCTGAGAGATGCCCAGTCGCGCTCCAAGCTCCGTCTGTGTGATGCCGGCTGTGATGCGGCAGTCCCGCAGCAGCGTCGAGGCCCTGGACATGGGCATAGTATAAAGCATGAGTGATATAAAAGCAACGTGATATTGAGGTTGTCGCGGGCAGGGCGGCTCCCGGTACCTTGAAGTGGTGCTCTGGCGCTTCAAGGCTGTCCCCTGGATCCTCGTACTCGCGGCGGGGCGCGTGCTGTGGGAGCACTGGAACCGCGTCGAAGCGCGTGACCGCGTACGCGCGGCAAAGATCCTGGCCGACTCCAAGGGGATGCCGCACAAGATGTCGACCGAGCAGCGCAGCGAGCTGGTGGACATCGCGCGCAGGGTCGACGCGGTCGCGCTCGGACGTGACCTGGCGGATGCCGCGTCGCCGATCCCCGTGCCGGGGCTGAAGAGCAAGAAGCCGGGATCGAAGTAGGCGCGCCCGCCCACCGCGGCGCCGGCCGGAACGTACACTGCGCGGCCGTGTCCGACGTCACCGCCAAGACCCGCTACGAGCCGTCCGAGGCAGAGCCGCGGATCATGCGGCGCTGGCTGGACTCGGGGATCTTCCCGGGCGTCGCCGAGGGGACGTCGGACGAGAACTACTCGATCGCGATCCCGCCGCCGAACGTCACCGGCGCGCTGCACATGGGGCACGCGCTCAACGGCTCGATCCAGGACACGCTGATCCGCTGCCACCGCATGCGCGGGCAGCGCGCGGAGTGGATCCTGGGCACCGACCACGCCGGCATCGCGACCCAGAAGCAGGTCGAGAAGCGGCTGCTCGACGAAGGCACATCGCGTGAGGCGGTGGGCCGCGAGGAGTTCGTCAGCCGCGTCTGGGAGTGGCGCTCGCAGTACGGCGGCACGATCATCGAGCAGCTCAAGCGCCTGGGCGCCTCGTGCGACTACGAGCGTGAGCGGTTCACCCTCGACGAGGGCTATGCGCGGGCCGTGCTGAAGGTCTTCTGCGACCTGTACGCCGACGGGCTGATCTATCGCGACAACTACATGGTCAACTGGGATCCCGGCAGCCAGTCGGCGATCTCCGACCTCGAGGTGGAGGACCGCGAGGTCACGGACACGCTCTACTCGATCGCCTACCCGCTGAAGGACGGCAGCGGCGAGGTCGTCGTCGCGACCGTGCGCCCGGAGACGATGCTCGCCGACACGGCCGTCGCAGTGAATCCGGCGGACGAGCGCTACGCGCACCTCGTCGGCCAGAGTGTCGTGCTGCCGCTCGTCGGGCGCGAGCTTCAGATCATCGCCGACGACCACGTCAAGACGGACTTCGGCACCGGCTGCCTGAAGATCACGCCGGGCCACGATCCCAACGACTTCGAGATCGGGCGCCGCCACGGCCTGCGGGAGATCAGCGCCATCGGCGAGGACGGGCGCATGACGCAGGAGGCCGGCGAGTTCGCGGGCCTGACGGTGGGTGAGGCCCAGCAGCAGGTCGTCGCCGCGCTGCGCGAGCAGGGCCTGATCCGCGCGGAGGACCCCTACCTGCACACCGTCCCCTACTCGCACCGCTCCGGTGAGCGGATCGAGCCGCTGATCTCGCTGCAGTGGTTCATGCGCATGGATGAGCTCGCCGGCCCCGCGATCGACGTCGTGCGGAACGGGCGTGTGCGCATCCATCCCGAGAGCCAGAGCAGGCGCTACGTCGAGTGGCTCGAGAACATCCGCCCCTGGTGCATCTCACGCCAGCTCTGGTGGGGTCACCAGCTGCCGGTCTGGTACCGCGGCGATGCGACGCATGTCGGGATGCAGGCGCCTGACGGCGAGGGCTGGACGCGCGACCCCGACGTGCTCGACACCTGGTTCAGCTCGGCGCTGTGGCCGTTCGCGACGCTCGGCTGGCCCGACGAGACCCCGCAGCTGCGTGCCTTCTACCCGACCGACGTGCTGTCGACGGCGCGCGACATCCTCTTCCTCTGGGTGGCGCGGATGGTGATGATGGGGCTGCGCTTCGCCGGCGACGTCCCGTTCACCGACGTCTACGTCCACTCCGTGATCCAGGCGCCGGACGGCCGGCGGATGAGCAAGTCGCTGGGCACCGGCATCGACCCGCTGGAGGAGATCGACAAGCACGGCGCCGACGCGGTTCGGTTCGGGCTGCTCGCGATGTCCTCGACGCAGGACGTGCGCTACTCCAGCGAGAAGGTCGAGCAGGGTCAGGCGCTCGCCAACAAGCTCTTCAACGCGTCGCGCTTCGTGCTGCTCAACGCGCAGCCGGACGCAGGCGCCGATCCCCGCCCCGAGCGCGTCGAGGACCGCTGGATCCTGTCGCGGCTGGAGAACGTCGTCGCCGAGACGACGCAGCGGATCGACGAGTTCGACTTCGCCAAGGCCGCGCTAGGGCTCTACGACTTCGTCTACGGCGACCTCTGCGACTGGTACCTGGAGCTCGTCAAGGGCCGCGAGTTCGACGAAGCACTGTCGGCGACGATCCTGCACGTGCTGCGGCGCACGCTGGCGCTGGCCCATCCGCTGATCCCGTTCGTGACGGAGGAGATCTGGGCGAGCGTGCCCGGCGCACAGGGACTGCTGGCCGCGGCCTCGTTCCCGCGGGCCGACCGCTCACAGCTCGACGGCGATGCCGAGCGCGAGATCGGTGACGTCATCACCGCCGTGACGGCGGTGCGCGCCTGGCGCAACGAGAACGGCGTGCCGCCCGGCCAGCGGATCGCCGCTCGCCTGGCGGCGGACGGTTACCTGCAGACGGCGGCGCTCGTGGAGCGGATCGCGCGGCTCGACCTCGAGGACGCCGAGGCCCGCGACGAGCCGCTCGCGGCGACGCTGAGCGTGCCCGGCGGCGTGATCGAGCTGCATGCAGCCGGACTCGTCGACCCTGAGGCGCAGGAGCGCAAGCGCCTGGCGCGGCACGACGACTTGGCCGGCGAGATCTCGCGCGCCGAAGGCAGGCTGGGCAACGAGGGCTTCGTCGCAAAGGCGCCGCAGGCGGTGGTCGCCGCCGAGCGCGACAAGCTCGAGCGACTGCGCGCCGAGTTCGACGCGCTGTGACCGAGCAGCGACCCGCGGGCGGGGGGCGTTGGACGATCGAGGACGCCGAGCGATGGCTACTCGGGCTGGAGCTGTTCGGGATGACCTTCGGGCTGGAGCGCATACGCCTGCTGATGACCCAGCTCGGATCGCCGCAGCGCAGCTTCCGCTCGATCCACGTCGTCGGCTCGAACGGCAAGTCCTCGACGGCGCGGATGATCGCCGCGATCCTCGAGCGCCACGGGCTGCGCACCGGCGAGTACCTCTCACCGCATCTGGTCTGCTTCACCGAACGCGTGCGAATCGGCGGGCACGACTCACGCGGTGAGGACTTCGCGTGCGCTGCGCGATTAGCCCACGACGCCGCGGCGGTGGTCGATCGGGAGCTCTCGGGCGGCGAGCGGGTAACGCAGTTCGAGGCGCTGACGGCGACCGGCTACGTCGCGCTGCAGCGCGCCGGCGTCGAGCTGGCGGTGATCGAGGCGGGGCTCGGCGGTCGCTACGACGCGACCAACGTCATCGACTCCGAGGTTCAGGTGCTGACGAGCGTGGGGCTCGAGCACACGCGCTGGCTGGGCGACACGATCACCGACATCGCGATCGAGAAGACCGACGTCGTGCGGCCCGGCGGCACGCTCGTCGTGGCGCCGGGTCTCGCACCGCAGGCGCTCGCAGTCGCCCAGCGCGTCAGCGCCGAGCGCGGCGCGAGGCTGGTCGTCGCGCCCACCATCGCCGGTCTTGTGACGGCCGCTCTCGGGCCCTTCCAGCGCGCCAACTTCGCGCTCGCGTGCGCCGCGGCGACGGCGCTGCTCGGCGAGCTGGACGAGGACGCGGTCGCCGATGCAGCGGCGCAGACCACCGTGCCGGGGCGCCTGGAGGTCGTCGGCACGGATCCCGTGACGATCCACGACGGCGCGCACAACCCCGACGGCATCGAGGCGCTCGCGGCCGCGCTGCGTGAGCTGCTGGACGGGCGCCGGCTCGTCTGCTGCCTGTCCGTCCTGGACGACAAGGATGCTGAGGCGATGCTGCGTGCGCTGCTGCCGCTGTGCGACGAGGTCGTCCTGACGACATCCACGCACCCGCGCGCGGTGCCGGCGGACGAGCTGCTCGCTCTGTGCGAGTTGGTCGGCGGGCCTCGGGCGTCGGTCGTCGACGGCCCTCACGCCGCACTGGCGCGCGCCCGCGAGCTCGCCGGGGCCGGCGGCGTCGCGCTCGCGACCGGCTCGCTGTACCTGATCGCCGATCTGAGGCGTCCCGCCGGCGCCGGCGGAGGGTCGATCCTGTGAACGACGACGGGCCGTCGGTGCTCTCGATGGTGATAGCGGTCGCGCTGGTCGTCGCGCTCGTGATCCTCGTCTTCTTCGCCGTCGGCTACCTGTTCGGCAAGCTGTTCCTCTGAGCGACCTGTCGCTTCACTAGCCTCTCAGCCGACCAATGACGCTCACGCCGGCCATTTTCGGAATCGACAGCGGACTGCTCAACACGGTCGTCCAGCTCGTGGCGCTTGCGGTCCTCGTGGTCTGGCTGGCGCTCGCCTGGTACACGCTCGCGGACGCCAAGCGACGGCTCGACGACCAGATGCTCGTCGGCTCGGCGGTGCTCGCCTCGCTGATCTTCCCGTTTCTGGGGACGGTCGTCTACATGATCGTCAGGCCGCCCGAGTACCTCGACGACGTGCGTGAGCGCGAGCTCGAGATGGAGGCCGCGAAGGCACGGCTGGCCTCACTCGAGTACCAGCTGTGCCCGCACTGCGACGCCGCGGCCGGCCGCGACTTCCTGCGTTGCCCGCACTGCCTGCGCAAGCTGCGCGACACGTGTGCCGGGTGCTCGAAGCCGCTCGACCCGGACTGGATGATCTGCCCGTATTGCGAGGCCGAGATCCCGGGCGTGACGCCTCAGCGCGGGCGCCGGCGGCGTAGCGCGAGCGAGGACGTCTCGCCCGACGTCGCGCCGGAGTACGGCGAGGTCTCGCAGGCCCCGCCCGGCTACGGCGACGAGGTCTCTCACGCCCCGCCCGGCTACGGTGAGCAGGCCGGCGAGACGTACGCGGAGCTTTCGGAGGCTCATGGCGAGGACACGCTCGTCGCCAGGGCGCCGGGCGAGGGCGCGTTCGACGACGTCGCCTGGAGCGACTCGGCCGATCAGGGACCGGGCGCGGCGCCTCCCCAGCACTGAACCCACGAACACGGAGAACCCATGGACCGGACACTGATCCTGGTCAAGCCGGACGCGTTCGCGCGGAACCTCACCGGTGAGATCATCGCCCGCTTCGAGCGCAAGGGCCTGCGGCTCGCAGCCCTCAAGCACGCGACCATGACCCGCGAGCTCGCTGAGCAGCACTACGCGGAGCACGTCGAGCGCCCCTTCTTCGGCGAGCTCGTCGACTTCATCACCAGCGGTCCGCTCGTGGCGATGGTGCTCGAAGGACACGAGGCCGTCGTCGCCGCGCGCCAGGTGATCGGTGCGACCGACCCGCTGGAGGCGGCCACCGGGTCGATTCGCGGCGACTTCGCGCTCGAGCTCGGCAGCAACATGGTCCACGGCTCGGACTCAGGTGAGTCCGCCGTGCGCGAAGCGGCGCTGTTCTTCCCGGACCTCGCGTAGCTCGCCGCGGCGCCCGTTCCGGCGCGGCGTGGGCGCGCTGTGCACGCATAGCGTGCAGCTGGCGCCCAGCGATGCCACGGCGGCCGATGGCCGGCAGCCACCACCATGCAGCCATTCACCTGGACCCCTGACCACACGCTCATCCTCGCCTCGGCGAGTCCGCAGCGGCGCGCCATCCTCATGCAGCTGGGGATCGCGCACGTCGTCCGGCCGACAGCCGCCGACGAGGTCGAGGACGGCGATCCGCGGCAGGCCGTGGCCGAGAACGCGCGCCGCAAGGCCGCCGCGGGCAAGGCCGCGCTGAGCCTCGAGGAGCGTGCGCGGAGCATCGTCCTCGCCTGCGACACGGTCGTCGCGCTGGACGGTCGCATCTACGGCAAACCCGCGGACGCAGCCCAGGCGCGCGGGCACATCGGCGACCTCGCGGGCCACACCCACGAAGTGCTCGGGGCGATCGCGATCGCGACCCCCGACGGGCGCGTGCTCGAGCAGACCGACGTGACGAGCGTTACGTTCGCGTCGCTGACGGATCCCCAGGTCGCGGCCTACGTCGCGAGCGGCGAGTGGGTCGGGCGAGCCGGCGGCTATGCGATCCAGGGAGCCGGCGCGGCGCTCGTCGAGCGGATCGAGGGCGACTACCTGAACGTCGTCGGCCTCCCGGTGCACGCGCTGAGAGCGCTCGTGCAAGGTCTCGTGCCGCCCTTCGGCGCTCTGGACGACCGCTAGAATGGCCCGCGACGCGGCGGTATTGCGCCTCTCCCCAGCACGACGGCAGTCTTTCGCGCTCCGCGTTCCTTCTCCATGGGTGTCTTCAGCTACCTGACCGGGATGGGCGGCCGCGACATGGCTGTCGATCTCGGCACGGCCAACACGCTCGTCTACGTGCGCGGACGCGGCATCGTTCTGTCCGAGCCCAGCGTGGTGGCGATCGACTCGCGCAGCGGCGAGGTGCACGCTGTCGGCATCGAGGCCAAGCGGATGCTCGGCCGCACGCCGGGCACGATCTCGGCGATCCGTCCGCTGAAGGACGGCGTGATCGCCGACTTCGAGGTCACCGAGGAGATGCTGCGCCACTTCATCCAGAAGGTTCACCAGAACCGCTGGGCGCACCCGCGCGTCGTCGTCTGCGTGCCCTCGGGCGTGACAGGCGTCGAGAAGCGCGCGGTCGAGGAGGCCTGCCTCTCGGCCGGCGCACGGCAGGCCTATCTCATCGAGGAGCCGATGGCCGCCGCGATCGGCGCGGGTCTGCCGGTCGGCGAGCCGACGGGTTCGATGATCGTCGACATCGGCGGCGGGACCAGCGAGGTCGCCGTGATCTCGCTCGGCGGGATCGTCGTGTCGCAGTCGATTCGCATCGGCGGCGACGAGATGGACGAGGCGATCATCAGCTACGCCAAGCGCGAGTACAAGCTGCTCATCGGTCAGCAGACCGCCGAGGAGCTGAAGCTCGAGATCGGCTCGGCCTACCCGATGGAGGAGGAGGTCCAGGCCGAGATCCGTGGCCGGGACATGGTCAGCGGTCTGCCGAAGACGGTCGTCCTGACGAGTGAGGAGATCCGCGTCGCGCTCGAGGAGCCGCTCGCGCAGATCCTCGACGCGGTCAAGGAGACGCTCGACCGCACGCCTCCCGAGCTGGCGTCCGACATCATGGACCGTGGCATCATGCTTGCCGGCGGCGGCGCGCTGCTGCTGGGGCTCGAGGAGCGCCTGCGCGAAGAGACGCAGATGCCCGCGCACCTGGCGGAGTCGCCGCTGACCTGCGTGGCCGTCGGATCGGGCCGCTCGCTCGAGGAGTTCGAGGTCATGCACCGCACCAACCGCAACCGCAATTCGACGAGGGGTCGCCGCCGGCGCTATTAGAGGACCGAGGTTCGCGGGCTGCCGTCCGCACGATCCTCGACTCTTGCGCCAGGCGCGAAATCACATGCCTCGTACGGAATACGACTTCCCGTGTACGACAAGCCTCTCCGACGGCGCCGGATAACGCTCGCGCTGCTCGTGGCGTTCTCGCTGCTGCTGCTCACCGTCTACTTCGGTGAGTCCGCGGGCGGCGGTCTGCACAGCGTCCAGAAGGGGGTGCTCGAGGTCGTCTCCCCGATCCAGGAGGGGGCGAGCCGCGCGCTCAAGCCGATCCGCGATCTGGCCGGCTGGTTCGGCGACACGCTCGACGCAAAGAGCGATGTCGACAAGCTGCGCGGGCAGAACGCCGAGCTGCGCGGGGCAGCCGTGGCGGGAACGGAGGCGGTGCGCCAGAACCGTCAGCTCCAGGGGCTGCTGGGGCTTGATCGCAGCACGGCCCTGCAGAGGACCGAGCCGGTGACCGCCCGCGTCATCGGCCAGTCGCCGACGATCTGGTACTCGACGATCCAGATCGACAAGGGCACGAGCTCCGGCGTGCGTGCCGGTCAGCCGGTGATCACCGCCGACGGGCTGGCCGGGCAGGTCACGTTCGCATCAGGCGGCTCGGCGATCGTCACGCTGATCACCGACGGCGACATCGCCGTCACGGCGCGCGTCAGCGAGAACGGCGTGCCGGGCGTCGTCGAGACCGGGCCGGGCGGACCTGACGACCTGTTGATGAAATGGACCGGCCGCGACGACCGGGTCGAGGACGGCTGGACGATCGTCACGGCGGGCACGACCTCTGACTCCGACCGGCTGGAGTCCGTGTACCCGCCCGGCATCCCGATCGGCGAGGTCACGAGTGTCGAGGACGCCGGCACAGATTCCCAGCAGGTCCACATGCGGCCGTTCGCCGACCTGCGAAGGCTGGAGTTCGTCCAGGTGCTGACGGCCACGCCGAACGGCAACCGCGGATGAGCGACGCGCGCCAGCTCTCGCTGCGCCTCGTGGCCCTCGGCATGGCGACCGTCGTCGTGCAGGTGGCCGCGATCTCGCAGCTGCGCGTCTTCGACACGAACGCCGACCTGACGCCGGTCGTGATCGCTGCGGCGGCGTTCCTGTGCGGCTCACTCCCCGGCGCGGCGTTCGGCTTCGGCGTCGGCCTGTTCCTGGACCTGGCGCTCGTGCAGACGGTGGGGATGTCCTCGCTGCTCTACCTGACGATCGGCTTCGGCGCGGGCCGGCTGCGTGAGCTGCGCGATCCCCAGGCGGCGGTCGTCCCGATCGTGCTCGGCGCCGCAGCGACCGCCGTGGCGCAGATGGGCTTCTCACTGATGCAGTTCCTGCTCGGTGAGCCGGTGCCGCTCGATCCCGCCTTGCTGCGCCAGATCCTGCTGCCCGTGCTGCTCGGTGGCCTGATCGCGCTTCCCGTCAACGCGTTCGTGCGCCGTTTTCTGCTGCCCGCGCTGCCCGAGGATCCGCGGCGGCGCCGCCGGCGCGCCTACACGACGGGCGGCCTGTCGCCGCTCTCACGCGCATGAGGTCGCACGGTGGGTCCCCCCACGGTGACGTTCTGCGCCCGACGAAACGGTCGTCTGGGGTCGTTCCGGGGCTCGACAACCGCCCACCGCTGACGCCACAGCTCGCGCTGCGCGTCGCGATCCTCGGCGGGGTCGCGTTCGCGTTGTTCGCGATCGTCTTCCTGCGGCTCTGGTACCTGCAGGTGCTGTCGGGCGACGACTACCGCCGCGCGGCGCTGGACAACCGCGTGCGCAAGGTCGCTGTGCCGGCCCCGCGCGGCTGGATCGTCGACCGCAACGGCCGTCAGCTCGTCACAAACCGCGTCGCGACAGTCGTGCAACTCGACCCCAGGCGGATTCCGGCGGAGCATCGCGACGCGGCGCTCGAATGGGGCAGGGCAATGGGTCAGCGCGATGCGCTCCCAGACGGCCACAAGGGAGAGCCGACCCCGATCCCGAAGCCGCCCGCGAGCTTGGAGCGCCGTTTCGCGGCGCTCGGATCCGTGCTCGGGATGTCCGCGGCGTCGATCAACGAACGCGTCGTGCAGCAGATCGCGACGACGCCCTACGCCAACATCCGCGTACGCGTGGACGTGCCCCGGACGATGCGCAACTTCCTGCTCGAGCGGCGCGCGAGCTTCCCGGGGGTCACGGTCCAGCAGGTCTACCTGCGTCGCTATCCCGCGGGCACGACCGCCGCGCAGCTCGTCGGCACGATCGGTGAGATCGCGCCTGATGACCTCAAAGCCGAGCGCTACCGCGGCGTCGTTCAGGGAACGGTCGTCGGCAAGGAGGGGATCGAGTGGGCCTATGACAGCTACCTGCGGGGCGATCCCGGTGTCCAGAGCATCACGATCGACGCCGCTGGGCGCCCGAAGAGCCAGCGCCTCGCGCGGGAGCCGCGCCCCGGTGACCAGCTGCGCACGTCGCTCGACGCCGGGCTCCAGCAGGCCGGCCAGCGCGCGCTCGCACGGTCGATCCAGGGCGGGCCCGGAAGCGCCGGCGCGTTCGTCGCGCTGGACCCGCGCAACGGGCAGGTGCTGGCGATGGGCTCCTATCCGACCTTCAAGCCGAGCGTCCTTTCGAAACCGATCTCACAGCAGCGCTATGACGCGATCTTTGGGCCCAGGGCGGGCTCGCCGCGCTTCAACCGCGCGATCTCGGGCGGCTATCCGACCGGCTCGACGTTCAAGCCGATAACGGCGCTCGCGGGGCTCGACAAGGGCCTGATCACACCCGACAGCCCGGTCTACGACCCGGGCGTCCTGAAGGTGGGCACGCAGGAGTTCCGCAACGCCCGAGGCGCCGTCAACGGGACGATCAGCCTGCGCCGCGCGCTGCAGGTCTCGTCCGACGTCTTCTTCTACATCCTCGGGCGCGACGCCAACGGCCTACCGGGTCAGGCGATCCAGAGCTGGGCGCGCAAGCTCGGCCTCGGCCACACGACCGGCGTCGACCTGCCCAGCGAGTTCGGCGGGACGATCCCCGACCGCGCCTGGCGCGCTCGCCTGAAGAAGCTCGAGGAGGCCTGTGAGCGCAAGCGGAAGACCAGCTCGTGCGGCATCTCCGACAAGCGCCCGTGGTCGCTCGGAGACAACATCAACCTCGCTGTCGGTCAGGGCGACGTGCAGGCGACGCCGCTTCAGATGGCGGTTGCCTACGCGGCGATCGGCAACGGCGGCAAGGTCGTTCGCCCGCACCTGGGCGTGGTCGTCGAGGACTACGGCGGGCGCGTGCTGCAGAGCATCAAGGTGCCCGCCGCCAGGCATGTGAAGATCGACGAGGGCGATCGGCAGGCTGTGCTCGACGGCCTGCGCCTCGCGACGATCGGCGACGGCACGTCGGCCGGGGTGTTCAGCGACTGGAAGCACGACGCGTTCCCGATCTACGGCAAGACCGGAACCGCTGAGCGCAAGCCGCACGGCGACCAGTCCTGGTACGTGGCCTACGTCGCGCACAAGAGCAAGCCGATCGTGATCGCGACGACCGTCGAAGAGGGCGGCTTCGGCGCCGAGGCGGCTGCGCCGATCACGTGCCGGATGCTCGCGCAGTGGTTCGACCAGAAGTCGCGATGCGCCGCGGCGGTGGTGACCGAGTGAGCGTCCGCGGCGCGATCCAGCAGCCGGACCGGGCGGCGCCGAGCATGCGCTCCCTGCTGCTCGGCTTCGATCCCGGGCTCGCGCTCGCCGTCATCGGCCTCGCTGTGTGCTCGCTGATTGCAGTTGCCGCGGCCACGGCCGACGACATCGAGGGTGATCCGAACTACTTCCTCCAGCGCCAGGCCGCGTACTTCGTCGTGGGCGGCTTCATCGCCGTGCTGCTGTGGCGGACCGACTACTCGCGCCTGCGCGAGCTGAAGTACGTCACCTACGGTGCGCTGATCGCAGCGCTGCTCGCCGTTCGCGTGCTGGGTGACGTGTCGCGCGGTTCGCGGCGAGCGATCGACTTCCCGTTCTTCTCCTTCCAGGCGTCCGAGCTCGGCAAAGTGCTGCTCATCGTGTCGCTGGCGGCCTTCACGGTCGACCGCGCACGGCGCCTCCAGGACCGCCGGACGACGGCGCGCATCGTGCTGCTGGGGCTCATCCCGGCGGCGCTCGTGATGCTCCAGCCTGACCTCGGTTCGGCCCTGGTCTCCGTAGTGATCACCCTTGCTGTGCTGCTCTTCGCAGGCACGCCGTGGCGGCATTTCGCCGCGCTGACGGCGCTCGGACTGGCGGCGATCGCGATCGCGCTCGCCGTCCTGCCGGCGGCCGGGGTGAACGTGCTCCACGACTATCAGAAGGAACGCCTGACGGCGTTCCTGCACCCGTCCGACACCTCCTCCGACGAGAGCTATCAGCAGAACCAGTCGCGCATCGCGATCGGCGCCGGTGAAAAGACCGGCCGCGGCGATCAGGCGACCCAGACGAAGCTCAACTTCCTGCCCGAGCACCACACCGATTTCGTCTTCGCAGTCGTAGGCGAGCGGTGGGGATTCGCTGGGGCGGCGCTCGTCCTCTCGCTGTACGCCCTGCTCATCTGGCGCGGGTTACGGATCCTGACGATCTCGAAGAACCTGTTCGGCGCGCTTGTCGCCGGCGGCATCATTGCGATGATGCTGTTCCAGGTCTTCGTCAACGTCGGGATGACGATCGGCATCATGCCGATCACCGGAATCCCGTTGCCGCTGATGAGCTATGGCGGCTCGTCGATCGTTGCGACGATGATCGCCATCGGCCTGTTGCAGTCGATCTACGCGCAGGGCCAATCGGCGGCGGCGTCGAAGGGACGGGTGCTCACCTTCCAATGAAGAAACGAGTAAGCAAGCCGTGAAGAAGCAAGTACTTGTGAGCGTTGACCCGTGGGAAACCCGCGTGGCGATGCTCGAGCAGGCCGGAACGCCGGCCGCAGGAGGGCGCACCTCGCGCGCCAAGAACCCGATTGCGGGATACCGCGTCGCGGAGCTCTACCTCGAGCGTCGCGGCAGCCGCTCGATCGTGGGCAACATCTACAAGGGCCGAGTCGACAACGTGCTCGACGGGCTCGAGGCCGCGTTCGTCGACATCGGGCTGGAGAAGAACGGCTTCCTGCACGTTGACGAGATCGTGCTGCCGGGCGTCGACATCCCGCGTCGCGGACGCGGCCAGGAGGGAGGAAAGCGCATCAGCGCCATCCTCCAGCCCGGTCAGGAGATCGTCGTCCAGGTCATCAAGGACCCGCTCAAGACCAAGGGCGCGCGCCTGTCGATGGATCTGACGATCGCCGGCCGCTACATGGTCTACACGCCGACCGGTGAGGGCGTCGGCGTCTCCAAGCGCCTGGAGGACAAGGAGCGCGACCGCCTGCGCCGAGAGGTCAAGGGGCTGAACCTCGAAGGTGGCGGCGCGATCGTCCGCACCGCGGCGCACGGCGCCAAGCGTGTCGACTTCGAGCGCGAACTGCCCTACCTGTTCAAGCTGCACGAGGTCCTCCAGCGGCGCGTCGGGCAGCAGCAGGCGCCGTCGCTCGTCTTTCAGGAGGCCGACCTGTCGGTCCGTGTGGTCCGCGACATCTTCAGCGCCGACTTCGAGCGCGCGGTCGTCGATGACGAGGGCCAGTACCAGCGCCTCGTGTCGTTCTTCGCGCGAACTGCGCCGGAGCTCGTCGACCGCGTCGAGCTGCACCAGGGCTCCAAGCCGCTGTTCGAGGAGTCCGGCGTCGAGGACGTCATCCAGGGGCTGATCTCGCGGCGCGTGGACCTTCTGAGCGGCGGCTACCTGATGATCGACTACGGCGAAGCGCTGACGGTCTTCGACGTCAACTCGGGCTCGTTCGTGGGCCGCGGCAAGCAGGCGCGGCTCGAGGACACGATCACCAAGACCAATCTCGAGGCCGCCGAGGAGGTCGTGCGCCAGCTGCGCCTGCGCGACATCGGCGGGATCATCGTCATCGACTTCATCGACATGGCGAAGGCGCGCAACCGCGACGCGGTGATGAAGATCCTGCGCGCGTCGCTCGACCAGGACCGTACGAAGACGTTCACGGCAGAGATCTCGAAGCTCGGCCTGGTCGAGATGACGCGCCAGAACGTGACCGAGGGGGTACGCGAGATCATCTCGCGTGCGTGCCCGACATGCGATGCCGACGGCGTCGTGCTGAGCGAGGAGACCGTGGCGATCGAGTTCGACCGCAAGCTGCGCGAGTACGCCGCGCGCGCCGCGCGGACCGTGGAGGCGCTGCTGGTCCAGGTCCACCCCGACGTCAGCGTCGAGTTCACCGGACAGGGCGCGCGGATGCTGCACGAGCTCGAGGAGGCGACCGGCAAGGTCTTCCACTTCGAGGGCTCCGACAGCCTGCCGCTCGACCACTTCGCCGTGATCATGGAGGGCACCGTCGAAGAGGTTCGCGAGCGGGCAGTGCCCTTCCAGGAGGGCGAGGAGGTACTCGTCACGATCGTCGAGCCGCACATGTACAACGTCGACGACGCGGTCGCGAAGATCGACGGCTACGTCGTCTCGGTCACCGGCGCCGGGCGACACGTCGGTGAGAAGCGCCTGGTGCGGATCGACGAGGCGGGCCGCAACTCGGCGCGCGCCACCCTGGTCGGTGTCGGCCCGGCGGAGGGCGGTGACGGGGAGGCGGCCTCCAACCGCGCGTCGGCCGACGACGGGCTACAATCGAAGCCTCGGCGCCGTGGCCGCAGAGGCGGACGGCGCCGTTCCGCTGCCACGGCGGATGCCGCACCCGCGGCCGACCACACCACGGAATAGAACCTGAGCCATGTACGCGATCGTCAAAGCCGGCGGCAAGCAATACCGCGTCGAGAAGGGGCAGAAGCTCCTGATCGAACGCGTGCGCGAGGACGAGGGCGCGACGCTCGCGCTCGAGCCGATTCTCTACCGCTCGGACGACGCCGTCTTCAGCGCCGCTGAGCTGAAGAAGGTCAAGGTCGAGGCGAAGGTGCTGGAGCACCTTCGCGGGCCGAAGATCCGCGTCTTCAAGTTCAAGCCCAAGCGCGGCTACAAGCGCACGATGGGGCATCGCCAGGAGCTGACCCGCATCGAGGTAACCGACATCAAGATGGCCGCGCGCAAGCCCGCGAAGAAGAAGACCGACGCAGTGGCCGAGGAGGCCTAGATCAATGGCACACAAGAAGGGCCTCGGCTCCTCTCGAAACGGCCGCGACTCGAACGCCAAGCGCCTCGGCGTGAAGGTCTTCGCGGGTGAGGTCGTCACCGGCGGCGAGATCATCGTCCGCCAGCGCGGCACCCGCTTCAAGCCCGGCGCGGGCGTCGGCATCGGCAAGGACGACACGCTGTTCGCGCGTGCGGCCGGCAAGGTCGAGTTCACGCGTGGTCGCAAGGGCCGCGTCGTGAACGTCCAGCCCGCCGACGCTGAGTAGAGCCGCCGATGTCAGCCCGTGCCGCCATGCAACTCCTGCAGGGCGGCCGCGTCGTGATCGGCGCCGCGCTGTTGGTCGCCCCGGCGGCGGCCGGCGAGCTGTGGGTCGGGTCGCCGGCTCGGTCGGCCGGAGGCCAGGTCGCGCTTCGCGCGCTCGGCGCCCGTGACTTCGTGCTCGGGCTGGGAGCGATGCGCGCGGCTCGCAGCGGCGACGTCAGTTCAGCTGCCGCCTGGTGCGCGGCGCTCGCGGCGTGCGACGCGGTCGACGGCGTCGCCACGGGAGCGGTGAGAGCCGAGCTGCCGAGCGGCGGCCTGCCCGTCATGGCGCTGGCTTTCGGGGCTGCGGCAGCGGGCGTAGCGCTCGCCGCCCGCCTCTGAGCGGATCTCGCGCCGCCCGGGGCGGCCTGCAGCGCTTGCGACGGCCCATGCGCTTTCCGTGCGCATACCGAAGGTAACTCGCAAGGGCTGCGCGCTTGCGACGGCCCATGCGTTTTCCGTGCGCATACCGAAGGTAACTCGCAAGGGTTGCGCGCGCCCTGGGGCAGGTCGCGAGCGCCCGGGGCGGCTCAGACGGTCTGGCGAACTGGGCGGATCAGCACTTCGCCGACGTCGACGTGCGGCGGCTGTGAGACGGCGTACATGACGGCGTTCGCGATGTCCTCGTCGACGAGTGCGCCCGACGGCCGGTTGTCGAAGAACGGCGTGTCGACCATTCCCGGCTCGATCAGCGTGACGCGCACGCCGCTGCCTTCGAGCTCGCCGCGCAGTGACTGGCCCATCCCGGTGACCGCCCACTTGGTGCTCGAGTAGAGGCTGCCCGCAAGCGCGACGCGCCCTGCGACGCTGCTCGTCAGGAGAAAATGACCGACCGACTCGCGGACCGCCGGAAGCGTTGCGCGGATCGTGTACGCGCAGCCCAAAACGTTCGTAAGCACCATGTCGCGCCAGTGCTCGGGGGTCTCCTCAAGGAAGCCGCGCTTGGCTCCGAAGCCCGCGTTGGCAAAGACGACGTCGATGCGCCCGAAAGCGTCGAGCGCCGCCTGCGCCAGGCGCTCGTTGTCCTCCCACACGGTGACGTCGGTCGCTACGGCGCGCGCGTGGCCGTCGCCACCGAGCTCGGCGGCGAGCGCATCGAGCTTGTCTTGTGAGCGCGCGCCGAGCACGAGGCGATAACCCCCAGCGGACGCGGAGCGGGCAACGGCGGCTCTGATGCCCGAAGAGGCGCCGGTGATCAGGAAGACGGGCGAGTCGGCCATGGTGCTCCTAGGGCGGGACAGGGCGGTCCGCGCGATCATCGCAGGCGGCTTGTGTCGGGCTGCCAGGTCAGGTGTGACCCAGAGTGCTCACATTCTGGACGACTGGGTGTTCCAGGCTGCGGCCGATCACAGGCTGCGAGGATGGACGCCGCACGCCGAGGCGGCGGCGCGACACCAATGCTCTACGACAAGGCTCGCATCTTCGTGCAGGGTGGCCCCGGCGGCGACGGGTGCATGTCGTTCCGGCGTGAGTCACGCGTGCCACGCGGCGGACCAGACGGTGGTGACGGTGGCCGCGGCGGGGACGTGATCCTCGTGTGTGACGACTCGTTGCGCGACCTGCAGTACTTCAAGCGCAAGGCCCACTACAAGGCCGGGCGCGGAGGCAAGGGCGAGGGCGCGCTCCGGCAAGGGAGGGACGGCGAGGATCTCGTCGTTCGCGTGCCGCCCGGGACCGAGGTCGAGGTGCCCGACGGAACGCGCTACGACCTGGTCGTCCCCGGGCAGCGCGCGCTGGTGGCGGGCGGCGGCGTCGCGGGGCGCGGCAACAAGCAGTTCACGACCGCGACGCGCCAGGCGCCGCATTTCTCCGAGCGGGGGGTCGACGGCGTCGAGCATTGGATCGAGCTGCGCCTGAAGCTGCTCGCCGACGTCGGGCTCGTCGGAGTGCCGAATGCGGGCAAGTCCTCGCTGATCTCGGTGCTCACGCGCGCCGCGCCGAAGATCGCCGACTACCCTTTTACGACGCTGGAGCCCGTGCTGGGCGTGCTCGACGATGGTGAGCGCCAGCTGATCCTCGCCGACATCCCCGGGCTGATCGAGGGCGCGAGCGAGGGCGCCGGCCTGGGCCACGACTTCCTCGCGCACGTCGAGCGAACGCGGATGCTCGTCCACGTGCTCGACGTCGCGCCGCTCGACGGGTCCGATCCGGCTGAGAACCACGCCGTCATCGAGCGCGAGCTGGCGGCGCACGACGCGCGGCTGGCGCGGCTGCCGCGTGTGCTCGCGCTCTCCAAGGCGGACCTGTTGCCGGCCGCGGAAGTCCGCGCGACGGCGCAGGCCTGGCGCGAGCGGCTCGGCCCCGACATTCCGGTGGTCGTCACCTCCAGCGCCACGCGGGAGGGCCTCGACGAGCTCGGATTGCTGCTGCTGCGCTCGGTTCCCATGCAGGCGCCGCGGCTGGTGCAGGAGCTCGCGGCCGAGGAGGAGCTTGCCGAGCACCGCGTGTTCCGGCCCGCGGCAGGCAGGTCGTGGAGCGTCGAGCGCGGCGACGAGGGTCTGCTCCGCGTCACCGGCGATCCGGTCGAGCGGCTCCTCGCGCGGTTCGACGTCGAGAACGAGGAGGCGCTCGCTCACGTGGAGCGGCGGCTCAGGCGCATGGGAGTGATTCGCGCGCTGGAGGCGGCGGGCTTCGAGCCCGGCGACGACGTCGAGATAGCGGGGATCGTCTTCGAGCTGGATCCGTCGTAGTGGCGCGGGGGGAGATGGGCGAAAAGGGCAGGCCGCAATCTCCTGCGAGCCTCGCGCGAGTGGCGGTCGACATGCTGCGCGGCGGGCAGTCGCATCGTTATGGCGCGCATCGATGGGCGCGGTGCGAGCTGCATCTGCCGCGCGGCGATGGCCCGTTTCCCGTCGTGATCGCCCTGCACGGCGGGTCCTGGAAGGCGGGCCACGGCAAGGCGCTGATGCGGCCTGTGTGCCGCGACCTCGTTCGGCGAGGGTGGGCGGCCTGGAACGTCGAGTACCGGCGGATGGGAGGCGGGCAGGGCGGCGGCTGGCCGGCGACGTTCGATGACGTGGCTGCGGCCGTCGACCATCTCGCCATGGTTGACGCGCCGGTCGACCTCCAGCGCGTGGTGCTGCTCGGCCACAGCGCGGGCGGGCACCTTGCGCTGTGGGCGGCGGGGCGCTCGGACCCTGCGCCGCATGTGATCGCGCGGGCCGTCGTCGGCCAGGCCGCGGTCGCGAATCTGGAGCGTGGACGGGGCCTCACCGACCCGGGCGGCCTCGTGAACGTGCTGCTGGGTGGAACGCCTGACGAGGTGCCGGAGCGCTACGCCGCTGCCAATCCGATGCGCCGGATCCCGCTGAGCGTGCCGGTGCTGCTGGTCCACGGTCCCGACGACGGCACGGTGAGCGTCGGCCAGAGCCGCGACTACGCGGAGGCGGCGAGCGCGGCCGGCGGCACGGTGGAGCTCGTCGAGCCTGCGGCTGCTGGTCATCGCGACCACATCGACCCGCGGTCGACGGCCTGGGCGGCTGTCACGGAGCGGCTCGGCGCGCTCGTCGGTTTTAGTGGTCTCGACGAAGGTCGATGCGTGACCCACGGGCCGAACCGGTCCGGCCCGTATCCTGCGCGGGCCGTGGGCCGCTACGTAGTCAAGCTCGGATCGAACATCGTCGCGCGCGACGACGGCTCGCTTCGCGACGACGTGCTCGAGCACATCTGCGCGGAGGTCGCGCAGCGCCACGCCGCCGGGGATGACGTCGTGATCGTGACGAGCGCGGCGATCGCGCTCGGAATGCGCGTGATGAAGCTCGACGGCCGGCCGTCCGCGATGGCGGACCTGCAGGCCGCAAGCGCGGTGGGGCAGGGCAAGCTGTACCGCGTCTACGACGAGCTGCTGCGCGAGCGCGGGATCGTCAGCGCGCAGGTCCTGCTCACGTTCTTCGACGTCGGACACCGCGGGCACTACCTCAACGCCCGCCAGACGCTGGGCAGGCTGCTCGACTGGCGCGTGATCCCGGTCGTCAACGAGAACGACACGACAGCGACCGAGGAGATCTCGTTCGGCGACAACGACTTCCTAGCTGCGCAGATCGCGATCCTCGTCGGCGCCGACCGCCTCGTGCTGCTGACCAACCAGGACGGGCTTCACACGGCCGATCCGCGCAGCGACCCGTCGGCGGAGCTCGTGCGCGAGGTCGACGACGTGGCCGAGCTGGCGCGCTACTCGATCGGACAGGCGCCATCCGCGCTCGGGTCCGGGGGAATGCGCTCCAAGGTCGTCGCCGCCGAGATGGCGACTGCGGCCGGCATCCCCACCACGATCTGCAGCGGGCTGAGTGAAGGAGCGCTCTCGCGCGCGCTCGGCGGCGAGCCGGAGGGCACGCGCTTCGCGCCGCAGGCGCAGCGTCATTCGAGCTTCGATCTGTGGCTCAAGTACGCCAAGCCGGCGCGCGGAGGAGTGGTCGTCGACGCGGGCGCGGCTCGTGCGCTGCGTGAAGAAGGCGCCTCATTGCTGCCGGTCGGCATCGTCGATGTTGACGGCGCGTTCGGTGAGGGCGACGCGATCGAGATCCGTGACTCCGGCGGAGTGCTGGCAAAGGGGATCTCCTCATACGCGGCCGATGACGTGCGCCGGGCGATGGGACGTCAGACCGCGGCCGTGCGCGAGCTGCTGCCGCGCGCGGCGGACGAGGTCGTGCATCGCGACTACCTCGTTCTGGTGTGAGACCGGAAGGCCGTGGCCGATGGCGCCGACGAGCTGGTCGGCGCAGGGACGCCCTGCTGAGCTGATCCAGCATCTACCCTTTGCGTGATGGCGATCACGACCTCGACTGTCACTGACCTCTGCGTGACGGCCAAGCGTGCGTCGCGAATGCTCGCCGCGACCGACAGCGCCACGCGTGACGCGGCCCTGGAGGCGATCGCGGACGCGCTCGAGGCCCGCACGCCCGAGATCCTCGAGGCCAACGCCCGCGACATGGAGGCCGGTCGTGAGGCGGGCCTGACAAGCGCGCTGCTGGACAGGCTGGCGCTCGACGCGCAGCGGATCCTGGCGATCGCCGACGGTGCCCGCGACGTCGCGGCGCTGCCGGACCCGGTTGGGGAGCTGATCGGCGGCGGGATGCTCGAGAACGGGCTGGAGCTGCGCAAGGTGCGCGTCCCGATCGGAGTGGTCGCCGTCGTCTACGAGGCGCGGCCGAACGTGACGATCGACGCGGCGGCGCTGTGCCTGAAGTCGGGCAACGCGTGTGTTCTGCGCGGATCTTCCACGGCGGCGCACTCCAACGCGGTGCTGGCATCGATAGCGGCGCAGGCCGCCGAGGGTGCGGGCCTGCCGGCCGGGAGCGTGGCGCTGGTCGCCGGCGGCGGGCGAGACGAGCTCACCGAGCTCGCAACGCAGCAGGGCGTCGTCGACCTGATCATCCCGCGCGGGGGCGAGGGCCTGAAGAAGGCGCTGGAGGGTGTGGCGACGGTGCCGGTCATCTACGCCGCGTCGGGCAACTGCCACGTCTACGTCGATCGCTCGGCGGACCTGGAGAAGGCGGTCGCGATCACGGTGAATGCGAAGACGCACCGCCCCGGGGTCTGCAACGCGGCGGAGTCGCTGCTCGTTCACGCCGACGCGGCGGAGGCCTTCGTCCCTGCGGTGCTCGGCGCGTTGCACGAGCGGGGGGTCGAACTGCGCGTCGACGGTCGCACGCGCGCGCTGGCCGGTCCCGGGTTCGCGGGGCATCTGGTCGACGCGACTGACGAGGATTGGGGAACGGAGTTCCTGGCGCTCGTCATCGCGGTCGCCGTGGTCGACTCGCTTGATCAGGCGATCGATCACGTGAACGAGCACGGCTCCGGCCACTCGGAGGCGATCGTGACGGAGGATCTGGGCGCGGCGCTGATGTTCCAGCGCCGGGTCGACGCGGCGTGCGTGTACGTCAACGCGTCGACGCGCTTCACCGACGGAGGTGAGTTCGGCATGGGCGCGGAGATCGGCAACTCGACGCAGAAGCTGCACGCGCGGGGCCCGATCGGGCTGCGTGAGCTGTGCAGCTTCAAGTACGTGGTCGTCGGCGACGGGCACGTACGGGCGTAGCGAGCGGCGCGGGCTCCGAGGAGCGAGCGGCGATCGAACGCATCGGACTGCTGGGCGGCACGTTCAACCCGCCTCACATCGGGCACCTGGTCTGCGCGCAGCAGGCGCTCGAGCAGCTCGGTCTCGGCCGCGTGCTGCTGGTCCCAGCCGGGACGCCCCCGCACAAGGAGGTGACCGCCGACCCTGGCGCGCCGGTGCGGCTGGCGCTGTGCCTTGCGGCAGTTGCCGGGAACGAGCGCCTGGGCGTCTGCGACCTCGAGCTCGCGCGAGCAGGCCCCTCCTACACGGTGGACACCCTGCGCGAATTGCACGAGCGCTCGCCAGGGGATGAGCTGACGTTCATCGTCGGCGCCGACATGGCTCAGAGCCTGCCGGCGTGGCGTGAGCCACGGGAGGTCCTGCGGCTAGCGCGTCTCGCGGTCGCCGAGCGGGCCGGAGTGAGCCGCGAGGACATCCTGCAGCGGCTCGCGTCGCTCGACCCGGGGAACCGGGTGAGCTTCTTCGACATGCCGCGGATCGACGTGAGCTCGACGCTCCTGCGGCGCCGCGCCGGCGACGGCATGAGCCTGCGCTACTACGTGCCCGACGGCGTGGCGCAGGAGATCGCGGTGCGCGGCTTGTACCGTCCTGTGGGTGCGGCACGCGCCGCCGGAGAGGAATCCACTGCATGACCGACACCGCACTGAGTTCGCAGGATCTCGCCGACCTGGCGGCCGGCTACGCGCTCGACAAGAAGGCGCAGGACGTGATCGCCCTTGATCTGAGCGGCCTCAGCGGCTTCACCGACGCTTTCGTCATCTGCTCGGGCACGAGTGACCGGCAGGCGAAGGCGATCCACGACGCGATCCACTTCGGGCTCAAGAAGGAGCACGGGTTGCTCCCCCGGCGCGTCGAGGGCGCGACAGAGGCGCGCTGGATCCTGATGGACTACCTCGACGTCGTCGTGCACGTCTTCACGCCGGAGGCGCGTGACTTCTACCGGCTCGAGACGCTGTGGGGCGACGTGCCGCGGCGCCACTTCGAGCCAGGGCCCGACGCGGCGGATGCGCAGGCGGCCGTTGCGGCCGCGGCTCCCGGGGCCGGCGCGGCCTGAGGCCGCCACCGTGGGCAGCGCGGCTCGGGCTGAGCAGATGCAGTTCGTCAGCGCGAGCGTGGACGGTCAGCGCTTCGTCTACGCCGACTCGGGCGAAGGCCCGCTGGTCGTTCTGTTCCACGGCTTCCCCGACCTTCCGACGGGCTGGGAGGAGACGGCGCGCGCCCTGAACGCCGGCGGCTACAGGACGGTGGTGCCCTACCTGCGCGGCTACCACCCGGGCACGATCGTTCCGGGACGTGGCTACGGCGGCGAGGAGATCGCGCAGGACGCCGTGCGCCTGCTCGACGCGATCGGCGCTGACGACGCGGTGCTCATAGGTCACGACTGGGGTGCGGCGATCGCCTATCGCGCAGCGGCGGACACTCCCGAGCGGGTCCGGGCGATCTGCGCGGTCGCGATCCCGCACCCGCGGCTGATCAAGCCGTCGCCGGCGCTGCTGTGGCGAGCCCGGCACTTCGTCACGTTGAAGCTGCCGACGGGGCCGCGACTCGCTCGCAGCCGCGACTTCGCCTACATCGACGCGCTGATCAGGCGCTGGGCTCCGCACTGGTCCGGGCCTGAGCGCGATGATTGCCTGGCCGAGGTCAAACGCGCCTTCGCGGACCCGGTGGTGCTCGATGCGGCGCTCGCGTACTACCGAGACGCGAAGCGTGGGGGAGTGCCGACGCTGTCCCAGCCGGCGCTGGTCGTGGGCGGGACGACGGACATCCTCGACGTGTCTTCGTTCACACGCTCACCCGAGGTGTTCGACGGACCGTGCGAGGTGCTGATCGCCGAGGGCGCCGGGCATTGGCCGCACCGCGAGGCCGCAGCGCTGTTCCACGAGCGGCTGCTGACGTTCCTGGGTGGCTTGTCGTAGTGGAAGGCAGCCCGGCGCCCGAACGGCGAAGCGGCGCGTGAACGACGAAGGCCGCCAGTTCAGGCGGCCTTCGGTGAAGTGGAGCCAGAGGGGCTCGAACCCTCGACCTTCGCGCTGCCAGCGCGACGCTCTCCCAGCTGAGCTATGGCCCCGAGTTCGTAATCGGATGCCCATCTTACAAATGTCGACTGGTTGTTTCGCGTTGGCATTACTCGCAGATGGACCGACCCCTGGCCGGCGAACTCGGCGATCGGAAGCACATAGACCTTGTCGAGTTCGCGACAGTAGGCAGCGATGAGGTCGATCTCGTTCTCCGTGTACGTCGTCGATATGTAGCCGCGGGTGGGGGAATGGCGGCACGTCCGTACCCCAACTCGGACAAGGCCGTCGATCAGGACGGCCCACTTGCACTGCGCGCGAAGCAGGCGACCGTCAACGTCAAAGATCAGGTCGTAGCGCCGTCCCTCGACCATCGGCCGCGCTACAACGATGCCCAACTGTACGGCCTTCGACGCGATCGCCAGCTCCGCGATGTTGCCCTTCTCCGTTGGCGTGAGAATCCGTTCCATGATACGAACACTAGTTCGTATAAAGGACGGACCCCGGCTCCGGCCGAAACCTTGCGGCTCGAGTGGCGTTCACTTAGCAATGCCGATACAGAAGACCGCCGTCGCAGCCATGTTCACGACGCTTGCGGCCGCTGCGCTCCAGCTGGCGCCGCCCCCGGAAACGGCCCACGCCCAGGCGCAAGCGCCGCCCGGCATCGTGCTCGCGCGCGTCGCGACGCCGACCCGCGTCGCCGCTCGCGACGGCGTGGCCGTCTGGGGCGCGTACGACAAGGCGCGCGACGCCATCGTCCTGATGCGGCGCTCCACCATCGGCGTGATCGCGCCCGTCGGCGTCCCGCTGATCCCGGCAATCGCGGCCTCGAACGAGATTCCGGGCCGGCCAGCGAGCGTCGCTACGTTCGAGGTGACGCTCGGCCACGACTCAGGCCACCGCCTGACGGCTGTTTACCGCCGCTGCGCCGGCCCCGCCGACTCCTCCTGCTCGCTCGCCCTCGCAACGATCGCTACCGGCGTAGAGCGCCGCGTGGCGAACACCGAGGGCGCGCTGCGCGGAGCGATCTCCGGACCGTGGGTTGCGTTCGTGACGAGTGGGAGCGGCGCGGATCGTCTGTACCTGCGGCATGTGGGTCGCGACCCGAGGGCGCTCGCGCCGCCGAAGCTCGGCGCCGACCGTGAGGCTGCGCGGATCGACCCCAAGGGCTCGCAGCCGGACCCCAGCAGCGTGCGCATATCTTCCGTCGACGTGCGCGGCCGCGACGTCGCCTACGTCGTCAACTACCGACTCAGGTCCCCTGAGATCGCCTACTCCGAACTCTGGCTCAACCGCGGCCCCGGCCGCAACCGAAAAGTCGCCTATGTCGGCACAGGTGGTGCCTCCTCCGGCTTTCGCGAGCTCCTCCAGCCGCGCCTCTACGCCGACTCCGTCGTGAGTTACATGCAGGGCCGCGACCAGACCAACGCCGTCTTCCGTTACTCGCTCAGCGGACGGGTACTCGGCTCGGGGTCGATCGGGATCAAGCGGCTGGGTATCCAGCCCGAGATCACCGGCGGCCAGTGGGACCGCGGCCGCTTCTGGTATTCCGCCAATCCCTACCAGGGCAACGGCTGCGGCGACTTCGAGCAGCTGCCGTTCGACGCGACGTGCCCGGTGCTCGACTCCGGCCCGGTGGCGCTCGCCCGGTCGAAGCCTCGCGTGCGCCGCTGAGCGCCGCGGCTGCAGGCTCACGCAGCGACGCCGCGAACAGCTCGACCGCACCCGCCCGTGCGTGCCCCGACACTATCCTCGGCCACCCAGTGGATCTCCTCGAAATGTCCGACCAGAAACGCCGGGCGCCGATCACCGCCATGCTGCGTCCTCGGATCCGGCAATGCCGCCGGCATTGCTCGGGTCCTGCGTCCTTGCCTGACGGCGCCGGCGCCGCAACGTTCCAAGCCCGACATTCCGAGAAGAACCACTAAATGGACGAGCACCGCTACGACCCGCACGAGATCGAGCCCCGCTGGCAGCAGGTCTGGGCCGACGAGCGCACATGGGAGGTGGCGAACCCCGCGCCGGGCGACGCGCGCGACGAGAGCTCCTCCTACGTGCTGGAGATGCTCCCGTACCCCAGCGGCGAGCCGCACATCGGGCACCTGAAGGTCTACTCGGTCGGCGACGCGGTCGCGCATTTCCATCGCCGCACGGGCCGGCGCGTGCTGCACCCGATGGGCTACGACGCCTTCGGCCTGCCGGCCGAGAACCACGCGATCAAGACCGGCCAGCACCCGCGCGAGTCGACCAACACGGCGATCGCCGAATTCCAGCGCCAGTTCCGCCGCTGGGGCATCTCGATCGACTGGTCGCGCGAGTTCGGCACGCACGAGCCGCGCTACTACCGCTGGACGCAGTGGATCTTCCTGCAGCTCTTCCGCCACGGCCTGGCCTACCGCAAGGACGCGGCGGTCAAGTGGTGCCCCGTCGATCAGACGGTGCTCGCCAACGAACAGGTCGTCGACGGGAACTGCGAGCGCTGCGGAGCTGAGGTCGAGGCCAAGCAACTCGAGCAATGGTTCTTCCGGATCACCGATTACGCCGACCGCCTGCTCGACGATCTCGACCAGATCGAATGGCCCGAGCACGTCAAGACGATGCAGCGCAACTGGATCGGCCGCTCCGAGGGAGCCGAGGTCGTGTTCATCTGCGAGGAGCTGGGCATCGACTACTCCGTCTTCACGACGCGCCCCGACACGCTGTTCGGCGCCACCTTCTTCGTGATGGCGCCCGAACACCCCGACCTCGAGCGCCTGGCCGCCGGCACCGGCCAGGAGCACGAGGTGCGCGACTACGTCAACCATGCGCTGAACGAGTCGACCGAGACCCGCGGCGCGGTCGACAGGGAGAAGACCGGCGTCTACCTCGGGCGCCACGTCATAAACCCCGTCAACGGCGCGGCGATCCCGATGTACGTCGCCGACTACGTGCTGATGGAGTACGGCACTGGCGCGATCATGGCCGTCCCGGCCCACGACGGGCGCGACTACGACTTCGCGACCAAGTTCGAGCTGCCGATCCACCGCGTGATCGAAGGCGTCAATCCTGATGGGGACGCGAACGGCCTGCCCTTCTCGGGCGACGGACCGCTCGTCGGCTCGGCGCCGGAGTTCGACGGCATGCAGAGCCGCGACGCGCTGCATGCGATCGTCGACTGGCTGGACCGCGAGGGCAAGGGCCACGCGTCCGTCAACTACCGCCTGCGCGACTGGCTCGTCTCACGGCAGCGCTACTGGGGCTGCCCGATCCCGATCATCCACTGCGACTCGTGCGGGATGGTTCCGGTGGCCGACGACCAGCTGCCCGTCGTTCTCCCCGACGTCAGCGATTACAAGCCCAAGGGCAAGTCGCCGCTGGCCGCCGCCGAGGACTGGGTCAACACAAGTTGCCCCACCTGCGGCGCGCCGGCGCTCCGCGAGACCGACACGATGGACACGTTCGTCGACTCGTCCTGGTACTTCCTGCGGTACTGCGATGCGGCCAACGACGAAGCGGCCTGGGATCCGGCGGTTCTCCGCGCGTGGATGCCGGTCGACCAGTACATCGGCGGGGTCGAGCACGCGATCCTGCACCTGATGTACGCGCGCTTCTTCTGCAAGGCGCTCGCGGACCTCGGTCACCTCGACGTGCAGGAGCCGTTCGCCAAGCTCTTCACGCAGGGGATGATCACCAAGGACGGGGCGAAGATGTCCAAGTCCAGGGGCAACGTCGTCTCCCCGCTCGACATCGTCTCCTCGCACGGCGCCGACACCGCTCGCGCCTACATCCTGTTCATCGGCCCGCCCGATCAGGACGCCGACTGGTCCGACGAGGGCGTGGAGGGCGTGCACCGGTTTCTCGGCCGGCTCTGGCGGCTGAGCGCCGAAGTCGCCGAGCGCCCCGCGCAAGAGGCCCCCGCGTCGCCCCAGGGCGCCGACCTCGTTCTGATCCGCAAGGCGCATTGGGCGATCGACAAGGTCACAGCGGACATGTCAGGCCGCTTTGCCTTCAACACGGCGATCGCGGCCGTCATGGAGCTGACGAACGAGATCTCGCGGCTGCGCGAGGACGCCGGCACGGGGGCGATGCGCCTGGCGCTCCAGATCGCCAACTCGCTCCTGTTCTCGTTCGCCCCGCACGCCGCCGCAGACGGCTACCACCGCCTGACGGGCGAGCGCGTCTGGGAGCAGCCATGGCCCGATGCTGATCCCGCTCTGCTGGAGAGCGACACCTACGAGCTCGTGTGCCAGGTCAACGGCAAGGTCCGCGGCCGTGTCGAGGCGCGCTCCGGCGCCGACCGCGTTCGACTCGAGGAGCTGGCGCTCGCGGAGCCGAACGTGCGCGCTTTCATCGACGGGCACGAGCTCGTGAAGGTGATCGTCGTGCCCGGCAAGCTCGTCAACGTCGTGGTGCGCTAGGCGGATCCGCAGTTGCGTGCCCGGCACGCCGCCGGGACGTGACGAACCGGCGCTCAGTTGTGACACGGACTGGCCTACGGTCAGAACGTGCCTCCGCCGGCCCGCTCGACGCTAATCGGTTACGCGGCGATCGCCGTCATCGTCGTGGCGCTCGGGCTTCGCTGGCTCGCCGCTGACGCCCGCACCGCGGCGCCCGCGTCGTCTGCGCGCGTGGCGCCATCGAGGGCCGCGCCCGGGGCCGCCGCGAGCGACGGCGACGCCGCGCGGGGGCGCGGCGCGGCCACGAGCGACAGCGACGTGAGTCTTGAGCGTGCGCCCGCGCCGCGCCTCGTCGTCCACGTCGTCGGAGCGGTCCGGCGCCCGGGCGTGTACACGCTGCGCGAGGGCTCGCGGGTGGCCGACGCGGTGAGGCGCGCGGGCGGCGTCGCGCAAGGCGCCGACACCGTCGCGGTCAACCTCGCGGCGAAGCTCATCGACGGTCAGCAGGTCGCCCTTCCGCGGCTCGCCTCCACTGGCGCCCACGTCCCGCGGCCCACCGTCGCCGGACAGCCCACGGCGGCCGCTCCGGTGCCTGCGGCAGCGCCGGTCAGCCTCGGGTCGGCGACGCTCGAGCAGCTCGACACGCTCGACGGCGTCGGTCCGGCGACCGCGAAGAAGATCCTCGCCTGGCGCGACACGCACGGTGGCGTGTCGTCCGTCGATGAGCTCGGCGAGATCCCAGGAATCGGCCCGAAGAAGCTCGAATCGCTGCGAGCCCAGGTCGTGCCGTGACGCGCGCCGGCGCGCGATCGTCGCCCTCGCTCTGGATCAGGCGCGCCATGACCACGCTCCGGGCGCATCCCTGGCACACCGTCCTCGCCGCGCTGACGATCGGCCTGGCAGCCGGGCCGCGGGTACCGGCGCTCGTCCTGGTCGCCGCGGCGCTGCTGGCAGCCGCGGCGGCAAGCGGCAACGCGCATGCCGTCGCGTGCGTCGTGGCGCTCTGCGCCGGCGCGGCCTTTGCCGATGCGCGGCTCGCTGCGCTGGACCGCGGGCTGGCCGCACCGCCGGCCGGACACGGCGAGACGCCCGGCGTGATGGGCACCGGCGCTCACGCCGAGACGATCCTCGCGACCGTGCTCGAGAGTCCGCGCGCGACGACCTTCGGCTGGCGCGTGCTCGCGCGAGCGGGCGGGCGCACTCTGCTCGTCCGCGGACGCGGCGTTACGCCGACCTGGTCCGCGGGTGAGGAGATCCGCGCCACCGGCCGGCTGCGCCCGCTCGGCGAACGCGACGCCTGGCTGCGTCCACGGCATGTGAGCCGCGTGCTCGAGTCCCGCAGCGCGCGCCCGACCGGCTCACGACGCGGCGGAGCGGCCGGCGCCCTCGACGCCGTCAGGCGAAGGGCCGGCCGTGCCCTGACGCAGCACCTGCCGGCGCCCGAGGCAGGACTGCTGCGCGGCGTGACGCTGGGCGACGAGGCGGGGCTGCCGCGCAGCTCACTGGACGAGCTGCGCGCCGCGGGCCTCGGCCACATCGTCGCGGCGAGCGGGCAGAACGTCGCGCTGCTGGCCGTGCTCGTCCAGGCTCTGGGTGCGCTCGCGGGAATCGGCTGGCGCGGGCGGCTGCTGCTGACGCTCGCGCTGATCGCGCTCTACGTCCCGCTTGCCGGCAGCGGTCCCTCGATCCAGCGCGCCGGCGTGATGGGCGCGGCAACCGTGGTGGCGGCGCTGGCCTCGCGGCCGAGCGCGCGCTGGCACGCGCTGCTGCTCGCGGCCGCGGTGACGCTCGCGCTCGACCCCGCATCGCTGGAGCAGCCCGGCTGGCAGCTCAGCTTCGCCGCCGTCGCCGCGATCGCGCTGCTCGCCGCGCCGCTCGCGAGCGCATTGCAGCGCCGCGGCGCGCCCTACCCGGTTGCGGCCACCATTGCCTTGACGGTCGCCGCGACGATCGGCACCGCGCCTGTCAGCGCGGCCGTCTTCGGAAAGGTCTCGGTCGCCGGTCTCGTGACGAACGTGATCGTCGCTCCCGTCGTCGCGCCGATCACCTGGATCGGGATGATCGCCGCGTCACTCGCCCAGGTCTCGCCCGCCGCGGGAGCCTGGACCGCAGCAGCCGCGGGCCCGCCCCTCGCGTTCGTGCTGGGTGTGGCACGCGCGTTCGGCGGGCTGGAGGTCGCGCAGGTGGAGATGTCGACTCTCGTCGCGGGCTTCGTCTCGGGCGCCGCGGTGCTGCTGATCGGCTCTGCTTCAGCGCGCCGCTCTGCTTCAGCGCGCCTCTCTCTGGGCGCGGTGCCGGCGGCCGTGGCCGTGGCGGCGCTCCTCGCCGGGATCGTCCTCACCACGCACCGTGACCTCGGGCAGCCCCCCGCGCCGGCTCCCGGCGCCCTGCGCGTGACGTTCCTGGACGTCGGGCAGGGCGACGCCACACTGCTCCAGGCAGGCGCGAGCGCGCTGCTCGTCGACAGCGGGCGGCCTGATGGCGAGGTCGTCACGCAGCTTCGCCGCGCCGGGGTGGGCCGCTTGTCCGCGATGGTGGCGACGCATGCTCAGGCCGACCACCTGGGCGGTGCCGACGAAGTGCTCGGCGCGATGCCGGTCGGACTCGTGGTCGACGGGCGCGACGGCGTGGTGGAGTCGCAGGGTCAGGAGATGGCTGGCGCGGCGCGCGCCCGTGGCGTGCCGTCGGCGAGGCCGGCCGCCGGCGATCGCCTGCGTGTGGGCGGCATGCAGGTGGACGTACTGTGGCCTCCAGCGCGGCCCCGCGGCGTGCCGCCTGACGGCGATCCGAACGACCGCGCGGTGGTACTTCTCGCGCGAGCCGCCGGCATCCGCGTGCTGCTCACGGCGGACGCCGAATCGAACGTGCTGTCGCAGCTCGATCTGCCGCCGGTCGACGTCCTCAAGGTCAGCCATCACGGCAGCGCAGACGCGGGGCTGCCGCGCCTGCTCGAACGCCTGCGGCCGCGCGTGGCGGTGATCGAGGTCGGCGCGGGCAACAGCTACGGCCACCCGGTCCCCGAGACGCTCACGGCATTGCGCGCTTCCGGGGCCAAGGTCCTGCGAACCGATCGCGACGGGACCGTGGTTCTGGAGGCCCACCGTGGCGGGCTGACCGTGCATGCGGGTCGCTGACTACGCACGCGGGTCGCTGACTACGCACGCGGGTCGCTGACTACGCACGCGGGTCGCTGGGCGCGCGAGGCTCTCGCGGGTCACGCCCGGGACCGAGGTTGCATTTCCGTGCGCATACCGACGGTAAATCACATCGGCGGCACGCGCGGGACGGTCGTTGCGCTTTCCGTGCGCATACCGAAGGCAAATCACGTCGGCGGCGCGCGGCGGAGGACTCGTCAGCCGCCGCACCTAGACTCGCTCGGTGCCGACGTTCAAGCCTGCCTACCTGATTCACGGTGACGACCACGGACGTGTCGGCGAGCGGCGCAGCCGGCTGCGCGCTATGGCCGAGGCCGAGTCGGGGTCGGGCGGGCTGGAGCATCTTGAGGGCGACGGGGCCACGCCCGCCGCGGTCGCCGCCGCGCTCAATGCGATGACGTTGGCGGTCGGGCGCCGCTTCGTGATCGTGGACGGGGTCGAGCGCTGGAAGGACGCTGACGTCAAGGCTGATCTCGCGCCCGTGCTGGCCGCCCCGCCGCCGGACACGACGGTCGCGTTCTTCGCGCGTGAGGACAATCGCCAGCAGGTGCCCAAAGCGCTCCATGCCGCGGTCAGCGCGGCCGGCGGCGACATCGCCGCTGAGCGACTGCGCAAAGCGCGCGAGCTGCCGCGCTGGGCGATCGGGCAGGCCGAGCGGCTCGGCGTCAGGCTCGACGGCGCGGCAGCTCAGGCGCTCGTCGCACGCGTGGGGGAGCGCCAGCAGCGACTGCTGCGCGAGATCGAGAAGCTCGCGATCGAGCACGGCCCGCAGGCGGCGATCGGCGTCGAGGAGGTCGAGGCTGCGGCGCCTTCGGCCGAGCGCCACGCCTGGTCGCTCGTCGACGCGCTCGTGGCGCGCGACCGTCCCACCGCGCTCGCGGCCTATCTGCGACTTCGCGCCCAGGGTGAGGACCCGGCCCGTCTCGTGCCGCTGATGGCGCGGCGTATGCGTGACGTTCTGGCCATCGCCGAGCGCCTCGAGGCCGGAGCCTCACCGTCGGAGGTCAAGGCCGGGCTGCGAATGAGCCCCTACGCGGCGGACATGAGGCTCAAGGAGGCCCGGGCCTCCGACGCCGAGACGCTTCGCAGGGCCATCGAGGCGCTGGCCGAGCTAGAGCTCGCCACGCGCGGCGCGAGTGAGCTCACTGCGGATACCGAGGCGCTGCGCACGGTGGCCGCGATCGCTGCCTAGTTCGGCGATCTCGCGGCCCACGGCCGCACGACAGCGGCACCGGCGAGCTGAGCCTGCGGCACGAAAAAAGCCCGCCGTGGGCGGCGGGCTTGGGTCCGGAGGGGTCGGCTGCGCGGTTCTAGACGTCGGCGCCGGCGCGGACGCGCGCGGCACGCGACTTCTTGCGGGAGCCGGTGTTCCGGTGCAGCGCGCCGCGCTTGACGGCCTTGTCGATCGTCGAGACGAGCTTGAGGTGCTCTGCGTCGGCGGCCGCGTCGTCGCCACCGGCGACGGCGGCGCCCAAGCGCCGGAAGTAGGTCTTGATCGTCGACGTGTAGCGCTTGTTCTCCAGGCGCTCACGCTCTGAGCGCAGGATGCGCTTCTTCTGGGAGTGAATGTTGGCCATAGCCGACGGGGGAGTGTAGCGGCCGGATCTCACTAGCATCAGCCCGCGGTGAGCGAGCATTCCGCAACCGCCGAGGATCCCAAGGTCGCGGTCCCCGGCTCGCCTGGACTGGCCCGCAACGCTGCGATCTTCTCGATCGCGACCGGCCTCTCGCGGATCGCCGGCCTGGGACGCGAGATCGTCGCCGCGAGCTACTTCGGCACCAGCGGTCCGGCGTCGGCCTTCACGCTCGCCTTCCAGATCCCGAACCTCGTTCGCGGCCTGGTCGCGGACGCGGCCCTGACCTCGGCCTTCGTGCCGGTCTTCACGGAGTACCTCGAGCACGGTCGCAAGCGCGAAGCGATGCTGCTCGCCTCGACGTTGTTCTGGATGATCATGCTCGTCCTCGGTGCCCTGACGGCGCTGTTCATCGTCGCCGCGGGCGTCGTGATCCCGGTCTTCATCCCCGGCGACGAGTTCTCCCCCGAGCTGGTCGACCTGACCGTCGGGCTCTCCCAGGTGCTGTTCCCGGTGGTCGTGCTGCTCGGCCTGAACGGGCTGCTCGTAGGGATCCTCAACGCCTACGACCACTTCTCGATCCCGGCGATCGCGCCGCTCGTCTGGAATCTCGTGATCATCGGCTCGCTCGTTGCGCTGAGGCCGCTGTTCGAAGGCGACGAGCAGATCTACGCGTACGCGATCGGCGTTCTACTCGGCACGATCGTCCAGCTCCTGATGGTCATACCGGTGCTGGGCCGGATCGACTTCCGGCTGCGCCTTCATATGGACTGGCGCGACCCCGCCGTCAGGCGCGTGCTCGGACTCATGCTTCCCGTCACGATCGGGCTTGGCGTGATCAACGTCGACCTGCTCATCAACTCGATGGTGGGCGCGCTGATCTCCGACTCCGCGCCGCGGGCGATCGACGCCGCGTTCCGCATCTACATGCTTCCCCAGGGAATGTTCAGCGTCGCGCTGGCCACGGTCCTGTTCCCGTCGCTGAGCCGGCTCGTCACGCGGCGCGACATGGCGGGTGTGCGCGGCCTCGTCGGCACCGGTACGCGGCAGAACCTGCTTCTCCTGGTGCCGGCGGCCGCGGCGACGATCGCGCTCGCCGAGCCGATCGTGCAACTCGTCTACGAATACGGCTCGTTCGACCACGCTTCCACCGACGAAGTCTCCGAGGCGCTGTTCTGGTTCGCGTTCTCGCTCCCGTTCGCCGGCATCAACCTGCTTCTGACGAAGACCTTCTTCTCACTCCAGCGCCCCTGGATCCCGACGGCCCTGGCGGGCGCGAACCTCGCCGTCAACGTCGTGATCTCGCTCGCTCTGTACAAGCCGCTCGGGATCGCCGGCCCGGTGATCGGCACGGTCGTGGCCAGCGCCGGCATGACGTTCGCGCAGTTCGCCTACCTGCGCCGCGAGCTCCATGGCAGCATCGAGGGCCGCGCGACGGCGATCACGGCGGTCAAGGTCCTGTTCGGCTCGGCGCTGCTCGGCCTGACCGCCTACGGAGTGTGGCGGGCGATCGAGGACGCCGTCGGCGACGGCGACGCGCTGGCGCGGGCGGCTGCCGTGATCCCCGCGCTCGTCGTCGGCGGCGCGGTCTACGCGCTTGCCGTGCATGCGCTGCGCGTACCGGAGGCCGACCAGATCCGCCGACTGGTCACGCGCCGGCTGCGGCGCTCCTGACGGGCGGCACAGCCGCCTACGCCGGGACCGTCGCGGCGGCAGAGCTAAGAGCCAGGCCGACGAAGAGCATCAGGCGCCCACGACTCATCTGCCCAGTCTACGGGCGGTCAGCGAGACTCCGCAAACCGCGCCCAACGGTCAGCTTCCTGCGCCGAACGGCAGTCAGTCCGCGCCGAACGGATGTCCAGTTATCAAGTTCGACGCCGAGTTCGCCGATACCGTGCCAATGGTGCAGATGTCCACGATCGATGCTGCGCTTGTCAGGGCGCCTGACCTCGCGTCAGCGTGCGAGGCGGCCTGCTCGGTGCTCGCGGTCGACGGGCGTCTGCGCGTCTGCGCTTACATCGCTCGCGCCGGGCGTCTGCGCGCGCAGGCCGAGGCGGGCATGGCGCATGTGCGCGACGGCGTGCCGGTGGCGATGGGCGCCGCCGGGCGGGCCCTGCGCTCAGGCATCGAGCAGCGCGACATGACCGCGGACGGCGCCGCGGTGATCTGCGTGCCGGTCCTCGCAAGCGGACTGGTCTGCGGGGTGCTCGAGGTCGTCGGCGACGCCGGGCTCCACGACGACGACGCCGATGAGGTGCGCGAGGCGGCGCTGGCACTCGGTCGGCGCTTCGAGGCGCTCGGGGGGGTGCCGCCTGAGAGCGCCGCCAGCAGGCTCGCGCAGCACGCCGCCGCGCTGGCCGGGCTGGAAGATCCGAGCAGGATCGAGCGTGCGACGCTCGTCGCGGCCCTCGACCTTGCCGAGATGGAGACCGCCCTGCTGCTTCGCCGCGAAGGCGGCGGAGCGCTGCTGGCGAGCTGCGCGGCCGGTCCGCTCGCGCATGCGCTGCTGGGGCTGTCGCCAGAAGTCCTTGACGGGCTCGGCGAGGCACTGGCGCCGGGCGCCTCGCTTGCCACCACCGGGCGAGGCGGGGCGCGGGCGCTGCCCCGGCCGCTGGCGGCCCTGCGCGAGGCCGGCGCCCGCACCGTGGTGGCCGTGCCGCTGAGCTCGCGCGGGGAGCAGCTCGGGGCACTCGTCGTCGGTGACTCGCGAGACCTGGCGCCAAGCACCGAGCGCGTGGAGCTGCTGGAGCTCGTGGCGGCGCAGGCCGCGAGCTGCCTGCGCACGTCGGCGGCCGTCGCGGAACTGCGCCACCGCGCCGCCACCGACCCGCTGACGGGGCTCGGCCATCGCGGCACGTTCCGTGAGACGCTCGCGGCCTCCCACCGCCGCCCGATCGCCGCCGGCGTCGCGCTGTGCGATATCGACCACTTCAAGGACCTCAACGACAGCGCCGGCCATCAGGCCGGTGACCGCGCGCTCGTGACCGTCGCACGCGCGCTGCAGAGCGCGCTGCGCCGCGGTGACACTCTCTACCGCCTGGGCGGCGACGAGTTCGCGGCGCTGCTCGCGGTACGCGATGCGGGCGACGCGCTCGCTGCCGCAAACCGCATGCGCGACGCCGTCGCCGCGAGCGACGCCGGCGTCACCGTGTCCGTCGGGATCGCGGTGTCCGCGGTCTCCGAGACCGATGACGCGCTCGTCGGTCGTGCCGACCGCGCGCTGTACCGCGCCAAGGGCGCCGGGCGCGACGGGGTGGCGATCGCCGATCCGGCTCCGGCCTCGTCGAGCGCCGCGGCCGGCTGAGCGGCGGCCCCTACTCTCAGCGTCCGGCATGGACCAGGCGCACATCCGCAACTTCTCGATCATCGCGCACATCGACCACGGCAAGTCGACGCTCGCTGATCGCATCCTCGAGATGACGCAGACGGTCGACCCGCGGGAGATGCGCGCCCAGCTGCTCGACTCGATGGACCTCGAGCGTGAGCGCGGGATCACGATCAAGGCCCAGGCCGTGCGCGTCCTCTACACCGCACGTGACGGCGAGACGTACCAGTTCCATCTGATCGACACGCCCGGGCACGTCGACTTCACCTACGAGGTCTCGCGCTCGCTGGCGGCGTGCGAGGGCGCGCTGCTCGTCGTCGACGCCTCGCAGGGCGTCGAGGCCCAGACGCTCGCCAACACCTACCTGGCCGTCGACTCGGGACTCGAGCTGATCCCGTGCCTGAACAAGATCGACCTTCCCGGCGCCGAGCCCGAGCGCGTCGCCGCCGAGGTCGCCGAGCTGCTCGGCGAGCCGGCCGATCAGATCCGCAAGATCTCGGGCAAGACGGGCGAGGGCGTCATCGACGTCCTCGAGGAGCTGGTCGCCAAGGTGCCGCCGCCCGCCGGCGACCCCGACGCACCAGCGCGGGCGCTGATCTTCGACTCCGAGTTCGACCAGTACCGCGGCGTCGTCGCCTTCATCCGCGTCGTCGATGGCGTCTTTCGCAAGGGCGAGGCGATCCGCGCGATGGTCGCGGGCACCGAGGCCGACATCGACGACATCGGCTTCTTCACGCCCGCGATGATGCCCGCCAGTGAGCTGCACGCCGGCGAGGTCGGCTACCTGATCACCGGCATCAAGGACGTCACGCGGCTTCGCGTCGGCGACACGCTGACGACGAAGATCGGGGGCGCCAGCGAGGCGCTGTCGGGTTACCGCGAGGTCAAGCCGATGGTCTTCTCGGGCCTGTTCCCGATCGAGTCCGACGAGTACCCGAACCTGCGCGACGCGCTCGAGAAGCTGACTCTCAACGACGCCGCGCTGACCTGGGAGCCCGAGACGTCGGACGCGCTCGGCTTCGGCTTTCGGTGCGGCTTCCTCGGCTTGCTGCACATGGACATCGTGCGTGAGCGGCTGGAGCGCGAGTACGACCTCAACCTGTTGACGACGATGCCGTCCGTCGGGTTCGAGGTCGAGCTGACCAATGGCGAGGTACTCGAGGTCCACAACCCGTCCGACATGCCCGAAGCCGCGCGCGTCGCCGAGATCCGCGAGCCGATGATCCGCGCCAGCATCCTCACGCCGACCGAGTACATCGGCCAGGTGATGGAGCTCTGCCAGGAGAAGCGCGGTGAGCACGCCGGCATGCACTACCTCTCCTCGGAGCGCGTGCAGCTGACCTACGACCTGCCGCTCGCCGAGATCGTGCTCGACTTCTTCGACCAGCTCAAGTCGCGCACTCGCGGCTATGCGAGCTTCGACTACGAGATCACGGAGCTGAAGGCCTCGAAGCTCGTCAAGCTCGACGTGCTGCTGGCCGGCGAGCCGGTCGACGCGCTGTCGATGCTCGTCCACAAGGACAAGGCCTACGCCGTCGGGCGAATGCTGACCGAGAAGCTGCGCGAGAAGATCCCGCGCCAGCAGTACGACGTCCCGATCCAGGCCGCGATCGGATCGAGCATCGTCGCGCGTGAGACGGTCAAGGCCTTCCGCAAGGACGTGATCGCCAAGTGCTACGGCGGCGACATCTCGCGTAAGCGCAAGCTGCTCGAGAAGCAGAAGGAAGGCAAGAAGCGCATGAAGCAGGTCGGCCGCATCGAGGTCCCGCAGGAGGCGTTCCTCGCCGTACTCGAACTCGGCGACTCGAAGTAGGGACGGGCCGACGCGCTCAGCGTCGCGCCCAGCGGCGCGCGAACTCGTTGAGCGGGCCGAGCAGCTCGATCAGCTCACGCCCACGCGCCGTCAGCGCGTAGCGGCGGGCGTCGTCGCCGGCTACGACACCGGCCTGGCGCAGCTCTCGCAGCCGCTGTGCGAGGACGCTCGTGGAGACCTCATCGCAAGCCTGGCGCAGCGCGCCGTAGGAGAGGGGCTCGCCGCGCAGCTCCCAGAGCACGCGCAGCGCCCAGCGCCGGCCGAGCAGGTCGAGCAGGTCGGAGATCGGGTGGCGGTGCGCGGGGACTTCGATATCAGAAGCGTAACGCGCTAGGCTCACTTCGTAAATCGAAGTCGCCATTCCGGAGGTAGTTCACCAATGCCCGCACGCATCGCTCCGCTCGATCCGCCGTATCCGCCCGCGACCGCGGAGGCGCTGCGGCGGCTGATGGGAGGCGCCGACGCCGAGCCGCTCGCCCTGTTCCGCACGATCGCCCATCACGACGCGCTGCTCGACCGGTTCCGGGCCACCGGTTCGACGCTGCTCAGCTTCGGACTGCTGGCGGTCGACGAGCGCGAGACGCTGATCCAGCGCACGACCGCTCGCTGCGGCGCGGCCTACGAATGGGGCGTTCACGCCGCGCTGTTCGCGCCTGCACTCGGCCTCGACGAGGCCTGGCTGCGTGCCACATGGCTGGGCGAGGCCGAGGACCCCGCGTTCACCGAGCGTCAGCGGGCGCTCGTCCGCCTGGCAGACGAGCTGCACGACCACGGCCGCGTCGGCGATGACCTCTGGGCCGAGCTCGAAGCGGGCTGGACGAGCGAGCAGCTCGTCGAGGCGGTCTGCATCGTCGGCTTCTACCACCTCGTTTCGTTCGTCTGCGGAGCGTTCGAAGTCCAGCCGGAGTCGTGGGCGGCGGTCCCGCCCGGCGGCACGCGATGATGCGTGGATGGACTTCGGACTGGAAGGCAAGGTCTGCGTCGTAACGGGCGCCAGCCGCGGGATCGGCCGTGCCGCCGCGCAGAGATTGGCCGCCGAGGGCGCGAGCGTGCTGCTCGTCGCGCGCGGGGAGGAGGAGCTGCGCGCCGCGGCGGCGCAGTGCGGGCCGCAGGCCGACTACATCGCGTGCGACGTGACCGACCCGGACGCCGACGAGCGCATCGTCGCGACGTGCGCCGAGCAGATGGGCGGAATCGACGTGCTGGTCAACAACGCCGGCACCTCGTGGGCGCGCTCGCTCGAAGAGCTGACCGATGAGGAGTGGCTCGCGATGTACGAGCTGCACGTGATGGCGCCGATGCGTCTGATGCGTGCCGCGGCGCCGCGGATGGCGGTGCGCGGCGGAGGGCGGATCGTCAACGTCTGCTCGTCGGCGGGCAAGCGCCCGTCGCTGAACAACCCTGCCTACAGCGTCACGAAGGCCGCCCAGCTCTCGCTGTCGCGCACCTTTGCCGACGCCTACGCCGCACAGGCAGTGCTCGTCAACGCCGTCGCACCGGGAGCGACGACCTCGGAGCTCTGGATGGCGCCGGGCGGGATCGCCGACCAGACGGCCGCCGCGCGGGGTATCACTCGCGACGAGGCGCTGGCGGCGCAGGCTGCCAAAGTTCCGCTGGGGCGCCTCGCCGAGCCGGGCGAGGTCGCCGACGTGATCGTCTTCCTGTGCTCGGCCCGCGCGAGCACGGTGACGGGCGCCGCGTGGTCGGCGGACGGCGGTGCCGTGGCGATCATCGTCTGATGAGGCTGCGCAAGCCCGTGGTGCTCTCGCCGGGCCTGCTGCTCGGCGGGCTCGGTGTGCTGCTGTTCTCTGTGTCGCTTCCGGCCACACGGGCGGCGGTCTCCGGGGGCATCGACCCGTTCCTCGTGGGCTTCGGCCGCGCGGCGGTGGCAGGCGTGCTCGCGATCGCCTGGCTGCGGATCAGCGGGGCACCTCGTCCGCGCGCCGAGCATCGGCGGTCGATCGCAATCTGCGCGGCGGGTGTCGTGGTCGGGTTCCCGGTGCTCACGTCGCTCGCGCTCGTCAGCGGCACCGCCGTCCACGCCGTCGTCGTGATCGGGATCCTGCCGGCGGCGACCGCGGTGTTCGCCGTGCTGCGGGCCGGGGAGCGACCCTCGGCGCTGTTCTGGCTCGCCGCCGGGGCGGGCCTGGCGATCGTGCTCGCCTTCGCCGCGGCGCGCAGCGGGACCGGGATCGGCGGCGGCGACATGATGCTGCTGCTCGGCGTGGTGCTCTGCGGGCTGGGCTACGCCGAGGGCGGGGCGCTTTCGCGCGACCTCGGCGGGCCGGCGACGATCTGCCGGGCGCTCGTGCTGACGCTGCCGCTGAACGTCGCGGCGAGCGCGCTGGTCGTCGCCATCGACGGAGTGCCGCACGCCGACCTCGGGGCGTGGCTGGGATTCGCGTACGTCGCGATCTTCTCGATGTTCCTGGGCTTCTTCGCCTGGTACGCGGGGCTCGCTCGCGGCGGCATCGCCAAGATCGGGCAGGTTCAGCTGCTGCAGCCGCTGCTGTCGCTCGGCTGGGCCGCGCTGCTGCTCGGCGAGACGGTCGGAGCAGCCGAGGGCGTCGCAGCACTCGCGATCATCGCCTGCGTGGCCGTGACGCAGAGCGCGCGGGTGGAGGCGCGGCCTGCGTGAAGGTCCGCGACGCACGCGTCAGGCGAAGCGCGGACCCCTCCGACCTACACTTGGGGGAGTGCTGACACCGCGCCAAGAGCTGGTCCTGCGCAAGGTCGTCGAGTCCCATCAGGCGACCGGCGAGCCCGTGGGATCGAAGACGCTCAGCGCCGACGCCGAGCTGGCATGCGGGCCGTCGACGATCCGCAACGAGCTCGCGATCCTCGAGGAGCAGGGGCTGCTAGCGCACCCGCACACCTCTGCCGGTCGCGTGCCGACGGACGCCGGGCGCCGGGTCTACGTCGACAGGCTGCTGCCCGCCGCGCCGCGCCGCGCCACGCTCGACCTGCCGCTCGTGCGCCGCGAGGTCGACCAGGCGATGCGCGTCACCACCGAGACGCTGGCGCAGGTCACGAACCTGCTGGCGATCGTCTCAGCGCCGCCTCTGGACACCGCGACGATCCGCCACGTCGAGGTGCTGCTGCTCCAGTCGCAGGTCGCGATGGTCGTCGTCATCACGTCGACCGGCGGCGTCACGAAGCGCGTGCTGACGTTCGAGGCCGCGCTCGACAGCGGGCTCGTGACCTGGGCCGCCGAGTACCTCAACGAGCGCCTGGAGGGCTACGGCCTCGGCGCGCGGATGCTCCAGCAGAGGCTTGCCGACCCCTCGCTGGGACATCGCGAGCGCTCCTTCCTCGATGCCGTCGCCCCCGTCTTCACGGAGCTCGCGGCGACCGTCGAGAACACGCTCTACGTCGACGGCGCGGCTCATCTGCTGGGCGCTGACCGGGTTCAGGACGTCGAGCACATCAACGAGCTGCTGACCGCTCTGGAGCGCCGTGTCGCGCTGCTCGGGGTGCTGCGCTCGGCGCTCGGCGCGCGCGACGTGGTGGTGCGCATCGGCGCCGAGAACGAGCTGCCGGCGCTGCGCTCGTTCGCGCTCGTCGCCGCCGGCTACGGGCTGCCGGCGCGCAACCTGGGCACGGTGTCGGTCGTCGGTCCGGTGCGCATGGACTACGCGCGCACGATCGCCACGGTGCGCGAGGCCGCCGTACAGCTCTCGTCGTATATCGAGGACGTCTACGAGATCTGATGTCAAGCACGCTGCCCCGGGACCCCTATGAGGTTCTCGGCGTCTCTCGCGACGCCGACGACCAGGTCATCAAGAAGTCCTTCCGCAAGCTCGCGCGTGAGCTGCACCCCGACGTCAACGCGCACGACCCGAACGCCGAGGAGAAGTTCAAGGAGGCCGCCGAGGCCTACGAGATCCTCTCCGACGCCAAGCGCCGCGAGATCTTCGACCGCTACGGCCACGAGGGGCTGCGAAGCGGCGGCTTGCGCCCCAACTTCGAGGGCTTCGGCTCGATCGGCGATCTCTTCGAGGCGTTCTTCGGCCCGGCCTTCGGCGGCGGCTTCGCCGCCACGCATGGCGGCGCCGTTCAGGGCGACGACGCGATGGTCGGAGCGGAGATCGACCTCGCCCAGGCGGCAGCCGGCGCCTCGGTCGAGATCTCGTTCGACGCCGTGGACAAATGCGCGGACTGCTCAGGGAACGGCGCCGTGCCGGGCACGCCGATCACGAGCTGCGAGCGCTGCGGCGGCGCGGGTGTCGTGCAGATGGTGTCGCGCTCGCCGTTCGGGCAGGTCATGCGCACCGCTGCCTGCGATGCCTGCGCCGGTGAGGGCCGCATCCCCGAGAGCCCCTGCGCGACGTGCGACGGACGCGGGCGCGTCGTCCGCGGGCGCAGGCTCAGCGTCGACATCCCGTCCGGGATCTCCGACGGGCAGCGGATCAGGCTCGCGGCAAAGGGTCACGCGGGAGAGCGCGGCGGGCCCCCCGGCGACCTCTACGTGCAGGTCCGCGTGGCGCCCGACGAGCGCCTGCTGCGCGACGGCGACGACCTGATCACGGTGCTCGACGTGCCCGCACCGCTCGCCGCACTCGGCGCGCGGCTGCAGGCCCACTCGCTGGAGGGCACCACGGAGGTGCGCGTGCCGGCGGGCACGCAGCCCGGCGAGGTGATCGTGCTGCGCGATCTCGGCATGCCCCACCTGCGGCGCCCCGAGCGCCGCGGTGAGCTGCGCGTGGTCATCAACGTGGTGATCCCGCGCCGCCTGAGCGACGCGCAGAAGGATCTCGCGCGGCAGCTCGCCGACTCTCTGGGGCCCGAGAACCTCGGACAGCCCGAAGGCGTCGGCGCCAAGCTGCGCCGGCTGTTCGGCGGGCAGCGGTGATCCGCCTCGGGCTGCGCGTGCGCCGTGACGACGCCGAGATCGTTCTGGCCGAGCTGCTCGAGCTGGCGCCTTCGGGCGTCGAAGAGCGCGAGCTCGAAGGCGACATCGTCGAGTACTCGGTCTACGGTCCGCCTGGCGAGCTGCCGGACCTGCCCGATCTGCGCGCAGCCGCGGGCGGCGCCCTCGTCGACGTCGTCACGGAGGAGATGCCGGACGACTGGCACGAGCGCTGGAAGGCCTTCCACCGTCCGGTGCAGGTGAGCGGACCGGGCGGCACCGTTCGCGTGCGGCCGCCGTGGGAGACGGCGTCGAGCGAGCACGGCATCGAGGAGTTGATCGTCGACCCCGGGCAGGCGTTCGGCACAGGCGCGCACCACACGACGCGGCTGTGCCTCGAACTGCTCCTGGGGCTGGAGCCCGGTGGCGCGTGCCTCGATCTCGGCTGCGGCTCGGGGGTGCTCGCGATCGCCGCTGCCCGCCTTGGCTGGGGGCCGGTGTCGGGCATCGATCACGAGCGCGAGAGCGTGCAGGCCACACTCGACAACGCGCGCGTCAACCGCGTCGTCGTGAGCGTCGAGCATTTCGACCTGCTCCACGACGGCCCGGCGCCGAGCGCGCCGACCGTGCTGGCCAACCTCCTGCGCCCGCTGCTGCTGCGCGTCGCCCGCGAGGGCTTCGACGGCGAGCCGCCGAGCACGCTCGTCGCCGGCGGGCTGCTGGCGCACGAGGCCGACGAGGTCGCGGCGGCGTTCTCGGACCACCACGGCCTGCGCGAGGTCGATCGTCGCCACGGCGGCGAATGGGCCGCGCTGCTGCTGCGGCGCTGAGCCGTTCAGCCGAAGGCGGTCGGCATCACCGCGGCGCCGGCCACGGGTGACTCGCCGCGCAGCACCTGCGTCGCGGTCGTGACGATCAGCGTTCGCAGGTCCGCGCCCGTAAAGACCAGGCTCGACACGAACGCCCCCGGGATCTCGAGGATCTCGTCGAGCGCTCCGTCCGGTGAGAAGCGCGCGATGCCCTCGCCGGGCCCGAGCGCGACCCACACTCCGCCGCCCGAATCGATCGCCAGGCCGTCGCAGGAGCCGCGCGGTGCGCGGGCGAAGATCCGCTGCGCGCCGTCCTCCCGGTCGTAGGCGAAGACGAGCGACTGCGCGAAATCCGCGACGTAGAGCGTCGTGCCGTCGGGTGAGACCCCGATCCCGTTGGGCCACAGCACGTCGCGCGCCACGACTCGCGACTGCTCGACTGCGCACGGAACGTGCCATACCTCGCCGGGCACCGGGTCCTCGCCCGCCATCGGGCGAAAGCGCAGCACGCCGACGAGCACGCCTCCCACTCCGTCCGACGTCAGGTCGTTCAGGCCCGTGGCGCCGTCCGGCGCGAGCAGCGTGCGCGGCTCGTCGCCCGGCGTCACGATCGCCAGGTCGCGGCCGGTGACGAGGATCCCGCCGCCCGCGTCGGGCAGCAGCCCGCCGATGCCGCGGCGGCGCTCCACGACCGTCTCGATCACCCCGCCGCCGGGAGGCACCCGGAATACGCCGCCGGCGACGACGTCGCTGAACAACACGCTGTCGTCGTCCAGGCCGCGCGGCGCCTCGGCCAGCAGATGGCCGTCGCTGAGCACCTCCATACCGGCAGTCTCGCCGATAGCCTCGCGCTGGATGCGTGACGCGGTGATCATCGGTGCGGGACACAACGGCCTCGTCGCGGCCGCGTATCTCGCGCGCGCCGGGCTCGACGTCGAGGTCGTCGAGCGCCGTGACATCGTGGGCGGCTGCTGCGTGACCGAGGAGCTCTGGCCGGGGGTGCGCGCTTCCCCCGGCGCCTACACGCTGTCGCTGCTGCGTCGCCGCATCATCGACGACCTCGACCTCGCCGCGCACGGCCTGGAGGTCATGACGCACGAGCCCTACCTGTTCGCGCCGCAGCCGGACGGCCGCAAGGTCGTGACGTGGTCCTCGCGTGATCGCACCGCGAGCCAGCTCGCGCAGGACTGGTCGACAGCCGATGGCGACGGCTACCGCGCGCGGTCCGAGCGCTGGGAGCAGGCGGCGATTCGAGCGCGTCCCCTGCTGCTTGAGCCGGCCGTCCGAGAGCGCTGGCTGGAGGCGATCGGGCCTGAGATCCTCGACGGATCGATCGCCGAGGATCTCGCCGGGATCCCGACCGAGGCGGTTCGCGTCCCGTTCGCGATCCAGGGCCTGATCGGCACGCTCGCCGGTCCGTCCGACCCCGGCACCGCGTTTGTCGGCTTCTTTCACGATCTTGGCGAGGCGGCTGGCAAGCCGGGCGTCTGGGGCTTTGCGCGGGGCGGCATGGGCGCGGTGACGCAGGCGCTGCGACGCGCCGCGGTTTCCGCCGGCGCCCGCGTTCGCGTCGACGCCGCTGTCGAAAGCGTGCTCGTCGACGAGTCGCGCGCCGCCGCCGACGGCGTGCTGCTGGCGAGCGGCGATGAGGTCCGAGCGAGGGTCGTGCTGTCGAACGCCGATCCGGTTCGCACGGCGGCGCTGGCCGGACTTCCGCGCCCCGCGGGGTGGAGCACCGAGGGACCGGTCGTGAAGGTGATGCTGCTGCTCGACGTGCCCGACTTCCCGTCGTGGCCTGGTCCTGAGCCGTGGGCCGGAACGATCGACATCGGCTTCACGCTCGCCGACCTCGAGGCGGCGGCGGGCGCGGCACGCGACGGTCGCCCCGCTGAGCGCCCGTGGATCGAGGCGGCATGCCAGACGGCCGCCGACCCGTCGCTCGCGCCGCAGGGCCGGCACGTCCTCTCGCTCTTCTGCCAGTGCTTCCCGCCGGGCGTCGATGCCGACCTCGCTGCCGATCTGGCGATCGCGCGCTTCGCCGAGGTCTGCCCGGCGCTCCCGGACCGCATCGTCGACCGGCTGGCGCTCGGCCCGCGTGAGCTCGAGGCGCGTTTCGGCATCACGGGCGGAAACATCTTCCACGGCGAGATGCTCGGCTCGCAGCTGCTCGAGCAGCGCTTCCCGCCGCGGCGCTTCGGCGGCCTCGATCGCCTCTACCTGTGCGGCTCGGGCGCTCACCCCGGCGGTGCGGTGACGGGCGCGCCCGGGTTTCTCGCCGCGCGCGCCGTGCTCGAGGACCTCGCCCGCGAACCCGTCGCGTAGAGCGCGGCCAGGGGGCTGAGCCGTGCGTGGCGGAGTTGCGCCCGGCGAGGGCGGGTCGCGGGGCGATGCGTGACCCAGCGATGCGAGTTTGTTTCCGTGGTGGGTGACAAACGTGCATCGCTCGGCGCCGTGCGCCTCGGTGAACCACTGCGGCACGCGCAGCGTGCGCCCCGGTGAACCCCTGGGCGTGCGCCGACTGTTGCGCTCGCGGGCGGCTCGAGAGTAGGCTCGCGACGAGGCGCGCAGGGCGTGCCGGCCAAACGTCGAAGGGGAGAGGCATGACCAGCGAGCGTTCCCGCGCGATGTCCCGTTTCGCCGCCGTGTTCGTATCCGGCGTGCTGGCCGCCGGCCTGCTCGCCGCGTGTGGCGGGGACAGCAAGCCCGACTCGGCTGCCAAGCCGGCGGCGACGGAGACGACGGCTCCCGCGACCACCGAGACGACCGCGCCCACGGAGACGACCGACACGAGCACCCAGCAGGCCTCCGCCGACGGCAAGCAGATCTTCACCGCCAACTGCGCGTCGTGTCACACGCTCGCAGACGCGGCCGCGAGCGGCAGCGTCGGCCCGAACCTCGACGACCGCAAGCCCGACGCCGCGAAGGTCGAGAAGCAAGTCAAATCCGGCGGCGGCGCGATGCCCTCGTTCAAGGATCAGCTGTCCGCAGCCGAGATCACCGCGGTCGCCGGGTACGTGGCCGATGTAGCCGGTAGGTGAGTAGCCGGCGGCGCCCGCCGCCCGTCCTATGATGAACGGGCATGTCGGTGACCGACGCCGTGAAGCAGGATCTGATCGCCGCGATGAAGGCGGGCGAGCGTGATCGTGTCGGTGCGCTGCGGCTCGTGCTGTCGGAGTTGCAGAAGGCCGCCAAGGACGGCGGCGACGACGAGCTCGCCGTGCTGCGCCGTGAGCGCAAGCGCCGGCTCGAGTCGGCGCGCGCCTTCCACGACGGCGGTCGCCCGGAGCTCGCCACGAGCGAGGAGAGCGAGGCCGCCGTCATCGAGGCCTACCTGCCGGCCGAGCTCTCCGACGAGGAGCTGAAGGCGATCGTCGAGGCGGCCGTCGCCGAGTCAGGCGCTGACGGTCCGCAGGCGATGGGCGCCGTCATGAAGGCCGCGATGGCGCGGACAGGCGGCCGCGCCGACGGCAAACGCGTCTCCGCGCTGGTCCAGGAAGCGCTGCGCCGCTGATGCGTCGCACGATCGAGCTCTCCAACGAGGCGGCGATCGCGCTGAGCGGCACCGGCGACGGTGTCCTGCGCCAGCTCGAGCAGCACGTCGAGTGCGAGCTCTTCCTGCGCGGCAACGTCGTGACGCTGGACGGCGACGCCGAGCCCGTGGCGAACGCCGCCACGATGGTCCACGAGCTCGCCGACCTCGCCGAGCAGGGGCATGAGATCGGCGACGGGACGATCGCCGCCGTGACGGCCGCGCTCGACTGCCACACCTCACCCGCAGCGGTCCTCGAGGACGTCGTCTGGCGCCACCGCGCGCGTCGCGTAGCGCCCAAGACGGTCAACCAGAAGCGCTACGTCGACTCGATCCGCAGCAGCACCGTGACGTTCGGGATCGGCCCTGCGGGAACGGGTAAGACGTTCCTCGCCGTCGCGATGGCGGCGGCCGCGCTCGCCCGGCGTGAGGTCAATCGCATCATCCTGACCCGGCCGGCCGTGGAAGCCGGCGAGCGGCTCGGGTTCCTGCCCGGCGACCTGATGGCGAAGATCGATCCGTACCTGCGGCCGCTCTTCGACGCCCTCAACGACATGCTCGACCCCGAGAAGGTCGCCTCGCACCTGGAGCGCGGCGTGATCGAGGTGGCGCCGCTGGCGTTCATGCGGGGCCGGACGCTCAACGACTCGTTCGTCATCCTCGACGAGGCGCAGAACACGAGCCCCGAGCAGATGAAGATGTTCCTCACGCGGCTGGGCTTCAACTCGCGCATGGTGATCACCGGCGACATCACGCAGATCGACCTCCCGCATGAGGAGCGCTCGGGCCTCGTCGTCGTCGCCGACATCCTCCAGGAGATCGAAGGCATCGAGTTCGTCCGCTTCGGAGGCGAGGACGTGGTCCGTCACCGGCTTGTGCAGCGCATCGTCGAGGCTTACGGCGACTTCGCGGAGCGCTCCGCGCCCGAGCTGCGTCCCGCCGAGCGCGACCGGCGCCGCGCCTAGATGAGTAGTTCCACGGGTTCAGGCGGTGTACTGGGCAAGGGAGCGGCTGGGCAGGCCGAGCCGATGGTTGAGCGCGACCGCGGCGGCGAGCGCGAGGAAGCGGCAGGCCAGGCGGGTGCGGA
>Ga0247727_10001399_pt1 | contig 57453 bp, 73 predicted proteins | sample WisWelCaveWW1625_FD_202498 | JGI IMG/M metagenome (GOLD analysis project Ga0247727, IMG submission 202498) | Biofilm microbial communities from Wishing Well Cave, Virginia, United States - WW16-25 | ecosystem: Environmental > Aquatic > Deep subsurface > Groundwater > Cave microbial mat | place... | reverse complement strand
GTTGTGCCGGCCCGCCCATCCTGGATCGACGATGATCTCGGGCTTCATCAGAAGCTCGACGCCAAGTTCATCAGGACAACTTTCGCCGCCAGAGGGTTGCCGACGTTGAAAGACATATTGCTTTGAGCCAGCGCCGTCGGTAGCGCCGTCGTGAAGCTCGCCGAATAGAGGCATGGACCGAACGGCAGCATGTTCATGCGGCTGCTGGTCACTATACTCGACCCGAGGGTGCCTGACCGGGCTTGGCCCGGCGCCAGATTCGTGCCGTGCGCGAAGACCCAGGACACCGCGTAGTTCGATGACTGGACCCAGTACGCGAACCAGTAATTGCTGCCCTTGACGAAGGAGACTGGCGCGGAGAACAGGCTGGAATGAAATGTCAGGAAGCGCACGCCGTGGTAGAGGGCGCTGTTTGAGGTGGCCGCCCCGAATGCCCAGCTCGACGACGCGCTGTTCAACAGGCCCAATTGCGTCGAGTTGTTCGCCGTATAGATTCCGAGCGACACCGTGAAGCTGTGAGACGAGGAGTTAGCGGTCGCCGTGATGGATCCAGACATTTCCATCATCAGCGTGGAGGCCGTGATGTTGAAGGGCATTGGCCCTTGTGGGGCCAGCGGAAAGATGTAGAGGGACGCGTTGGACGTGGCTCGGGTGACGGCCCAATCGTCTAGGTTCATCCAGAAATTCGGATTCGCCGCCTCCGCCGCGCCGGAAATCGTCACCGTCGCTGAGCCGCCGTTGACCGACTGCGACAGCGTGATGTTATTGCCGCCGACCAGCACAAGCTGCTGGCTGACCGTGCCGGTTGTGCCGCTGGTGTTGCCGCCGGTCGAGACCCCCGCCGAAAACGCGCCGCCGCCGCCGGCACCGCCAGAAATGGTGACGGTCATGGCGTTGTCGGCCGCTGTCGATTGCGACAGCGTGATGTTGGCGCCGCCCGCCAGGACCAGCCTGCCAGCCAAGACTGCCGTCGAGCCCGACGTGTTTCCCCCGGTCGATACGCCGGCCAAGCCGACCCCGGCGTGCTGGTGGGCCTCCAGGGCGAATCGGGAGGCCATGGCGCCGACCACGTTGGCGCTGGTCACCGCCGACGCGGTGGTCGCCGACGACAGCAGGTTGATGAATTGCGCCGTCCCCCGCGTCGTTCCGCCGCCGGTCGCGATCGACATGAGGTTGCCGGCACTCAATTGTTGCGTTCCCACAAAGGTTGAGGCCACGCCATTTACGTCCCACCCAAACTGCCCGCGATGGGCGTGATCGTGCGCGGCGAACTGCGAGGTGGCCGTGCCCGACGCCGTCGCCGTCGCCACATCCTGGATGGCGGCGCCGACCACGGGCGCCGTCTGGTTGAACGCGGAAATGGTGACCGACATCAGCTTGCCGGCCGCCGTCGCTTGCGACAACGTGATGTTGTTGCCGCCGGCCAATACGATCTGGCCAGGGCCTACCGAGGTGTTGCCGATGGTGTTCCCCCCGGTCGAGACGCCGGCCGAGAAAATGCCCTCATGCGCGTGGTCATCGGCGGCAAATCGGCTAGTATTCGTGCCTGAACCAGTCGCGGAGGCCACCGCCTGGATCGCGTTTGACACCACCGGCGCGGTCTGATTAAAGGCTGAAACCGTGATGGTGGCCGATGCGCCAGCCACCGACTGGCTGAGGGTGATGTTGTTGCCGCCGGCGAAGACAAGCTGCCCAGAAACGGTTCCAGACGTGCCGCTGGTATTCCCGCCGGTCGAGATACCCGCCGAGAATGATCCGCCGCCGCCTCCGCCTGCCCCGCCGGAGATGGTGACGGAATTCCCGGCCTGGCTGAGCGTAATATTATTTCCGCCGGCCAGAAAGAGCGTGCCGGAGGAAATTAGCGCCAAAACGCCGGCGGTGTTGCCGCCAAGCGAGACATCGTGGTGCGGCAGGTAAAGCGGCATCTTTCAGCGTGCTGTGCGGACACGGCCGTCGGGATAATGCACCAAGAAGCCAGGCGTCCGCAGGTAGTTCTCGATCTCGGCGTGGCCCATCGGCAGACGCCTGGTGCAGCATCCGGTCACCACATCGTAGATATGCACGTCGGCACCGGGCGGCTCCAGTAGTTCGGCCATCTCCGCGCTTACGTCCTTGCCGGGCGGCGCGGCCGGAGTCTCAGTTCGGGCCAGCCGCCGCCAAGGCGCCCACTGCCCCAGTTCGCAGATCAGGATCGCCGCCAGCAGCGCCAGCCCGACCGTCTCCACCGGAGTTGTTGTCATCACGCGCGCTCCGTGACCTTGGCGCTGCCGGTCGCCGAATCCCAGATACCTGTCACGATTCCGGGATAGGCCGGGAACGGCGTTTCATACAGCGCTTTGCCGGGCATGATGACCGTGAAGTTCGTCAACGACGCGCCAAGGCCTTCCTTCAGATAGAGTTGCGCAGTCGAATCGTTGTACACCGACAAGCCGGTTCGGGCGGCGTTCGCAGCCGCCAGCGTCACCACCGTGATTGACGCTGTGACGACCGTGACGGCCGCCGTGGCCACCGGGGAGCGCAGGTCCATCGGCCTATTATAAGCCGGGAATCGCCCGCCGTCACTGCCGTAAAATAGAACGCGGAGGAATGGCCGAGCGGTTGAAGGCGGCAGTCCCGAAAACTGATAGGGTCGAAAGGCCCTCGGGGGTTCGAATCCCCCTTCCTCCGCCAGACTGAAAATACGGCTTGCGGTCCAGGGCAGCTTGTGGCAGAATGGGCCAACTTAACAAAAAGATCGCCGCCGGGTTCTCTTCTCCTTGCCGGCGGCGCGCACGCGGAAGCCGCAAAGGGGCGGGCCGGGGACCTCACGGCCTGCCTCCGGCGGCAAGACGGACGACCTTGATGAAACGTGAACGCCGACGCCGATTGGACGCCATAGACTGTCTACTGGCAGGCGCCACAAGACTGCAAGTTGGCCTTCGCAAGATGTTGGATCAATCCCCAGGCATACAAAAGGTTTACAAATACCGTATTCCTTCTTAAAATGAAGGAAGATGCCTAGCCCGAAACGTCCCGCCACCGCCGCGGCTACCGCCGAGGAGTCGAAGATCGCCGCCATCATCCGGCGGCTGGAGGCGGCGACCGGCGGCCTCCACATCACCGTCCGCCAGCACTCAGCCATCCTAACCGTCATCGACGCCTACGACACCCGCCGGCAGGTTCAAGCGCTCCACGCCGAGGGCCCCACCCTTGAGGACGCTACTCGCCAATTACTTGAGAACCACGCCGCCGCCGCCAAATCCGCCGCCAATTTGATACCCTGACAAGAGGGAGGAAAATCCAAATGATCCGCCGCCTCTTCTGTATCCTTGCGCTGATCGGGGCCTTCGCCGCCGCCTGCCTGGCGCAGACCTCGGCCGTCTCCGGCACGTCCGCCATCTACGCTCAACTCTTCAAGCAGCAGACCGCGACCGGCCGTAGCCTGATCTTCGCCGACGTTCGCAACATCGGCATCACCAACCATGTGTTCCAGTGGACGACGGTCGGCGCGCCCGCCACTTGCACCTTGCTGATCGAGAAGTCCAACGACGCGGTGAGTTGGTCCACCGAATCGACGCAAACCTGCACATCCTCCGGGACATTCTCAGTGGCTGACGCCAATCATTTATTTCTAACCGCAAATCTGACGGCGCTCACTGGCGGCGTCTCGCCAAATCTCAGCGCCAACTACCGCGGCTACCTGCCAGGCCAAGGCTTTCCGGTGCGCGCCGGTGAGGGTGGAACCGGGACAACCACAGTCTTCACGGCGGGTTCCGTCCCGTTCGTCACTGGTTCTTCCGGCGTCTACCTCCAGGACAACACCAATTTCTTCTGGGACAACTCCAACAAGCGGCTGTGCCTACTGGGAAACACCTGCACCAACAGTCTGGAGGTTGGCGCCGCGAAATTCCTGGTGACGGCCGCCGGCGCCGCCACCACGACCGGCGGGTTGACGGCCAAGCCCGCCACCGCCGCCTCGGTCGCCGCTACCGTCCAGGGCTTGGCGTCCCAGACCGGCGATCTCCAGCAGTGGACCGATTCGGCCGCCGTCGTCGTCGGCTCTGTGTCTTCCGCCGGCATACCGAAGGGCAAACGCTTGACCGACAACGTTCCCCTGCACGGCACGGCCAAGGCCGACTACACAGTGACAACGGTCGCCAACACCGTGACCGAGACGGCCCTGAACTCTTATACCGTGCCGGCCAACACTCTGGCTGCGAATCGTGCCTTCCGTGTCACCGCCACCGGCGTCTATTCGACGGCCAACGGCACCGACACGGCCACGTTGCGGTTTAAAGTGGCCGGCGTCACTTGGCATTCGGTTGTCTCGACGGCGGCCGCCGTCACCAACGTGCAGTGGTCCGCAGAGTGGCTGGTCATCGCCAAAACGATTTCCGCGACTGGCGACGCCGAATCGCAGTTGCCGCACGCTTTCATCAATTCCGTCTTCAAGACCGATCCTAACACCGCCGTCGAATCGCTTGATACCACCGTCAGCCGGCTGCTGGAAGTCACCATTCAGTGGTCGGCCGCCGTCGCCGGCCACACCTGGTCGATCCGCCAGTTTGCCGTCGAAGTTCTGAACTGATTTGCCACCGCCAAAATGTTTTCCGGCGACCGAAAACAGCCCTTGAAAACCTGGTGGAAGTCGCGTATATTCTGAAAAGTCGTCGAGTTGATCCACGCCTCCATGTCACCTTCCACCACCGTCGTAACGGGGGCTGAGATCGCCGCCGCCGAGCGCTGGCAAGCCCTGGAGAATCACCTGACGCGGTGGTTTGCCCGACCCGATCTGGAAGGCCTTAGGGTCGTGATCGCCGCCACCGTCGGCCACTATTGGCTGGCTGAGAAGCCTGTCTGGCTCTTGGTGGTTGGTACGCCCGGATCTGGCAAGAGCGAGATTGCCATCGGCGGCCTCCGCAGCCTGCCGGACACCGAGCCAGTCTCCGTTCTGACTCCTCGGGCCTTCCTGTCGGCCTTTGACCAGGGCAAAAACAAATATAGCCTGCTCCATCGCTCGGGGCCGAGTCGAATCTGGTTGATGAAGGATTTCGGCACCCTGCTTAGCGCACATCCCCATGACCGACAGCAGATCCTGGCGAATCTCCGGGAAATCTATGACGGCGAACTGCCCAGGGACACGGGCGCGTCGCGGAAGCTATTGTGGCAGGGCAAGATCACGCTGATCGCCGCCACCACGCCAGATTATGAGCGATACTGGGCCGCCGTCCGCAGCCTGGGCGACCGCTTCGTGGCCGTCCACTGGCGCAGTCCGCCGCCGCAGGATGCTGGGCGCATGGCCATTGGGCAGTTGGGCGAAGAACGGAAAATCCGCTCAGAGTTACGCCGACTGGTGGTTGATTGGGTCCGGCCGGCGGGTCTGGTTGAGGTTCCCCGCCAATCAACGCCTGCAAGCGACCAGCTTTCTGCCCTCGCTGAGCTGATAGCTTGGCTGCGCGTGCGCGCCCACCGCGAGAATGATGCCCGGCGAACCATTGAGGAAGTGCCGGAGGCGGAAACGCCCAGCCGCATCGCCAGCGTGCTCTGGCAGATCGCCCGCGCCCACGCCGCCATCAACCGTCGGCCGATGGTCGCGATAGAGGATTTTGCCTTGGCCCGGCGGGTGGCCCTGGATTCCATCCCACGTTCGACGGCGGCCATCATCGGAGCCATCCCGGACGGTTCGGAAACTTCCCGGGGCGAGATCCTGCGGATGACCGGCCTGCCGCCAGCCACCGTCACCCGGCGCTTGGAAGAGCTGGTATTGATGCAGGTAGTGGACCAGCAGGATCGGGCGGAGGCTATTTACCGGTTCGGGTCAAGGTTCGCCAGCCTAAAGGCGACGGCCCTCGGCCCGCCCTGAATATGACCGCTCGGAAAGATTAGCGCGGCCCGTCGAATGAAGAATCTGACAGGAAAACAGCGAAGCCGGATCGCATATAAAGCGGCGCAAGCCAGATGGGCGAAGTCGTCTTTACTGCCTGCCCCGGCTTAACCAGCTTCCGCACGTCAGTCACGGGCGGCTTGACGACGGTTTCGCCACGCCGTATAATCAAGGGCCATGACCACCCGCGAGGTCGCCCAACTGACCGGCTTATCCGCCCGCCGCATCCAGCAGATGGTGAGGGCCGGCCGGCTGAAGGCGCGTGTCGTCAAGGAAACGCGCGGGCCAGTGTTCGTGATTCCTCGGCGGGCCGCGATGCAACTCGCCGCCCAGAAAAATAGCTCTTGACATCTGGTTTCGCCGTGGCGTAATATAGCAGGCCATGGACTCTAAACCCCCCGCGATCCAGCTCTTGGCGGGCTTGTCGGTAGAGCCATCTGGGACCGACCAGCCCTGGCTGCACCCGTTGGAACTGCCGTTCTTCCTGGTCGGCCGTTTTCTGACGTTCCTCGGCGCCGTGCTGCTGGCCGCCGGGCGGGCCACCGGCTGGTGGTTATACCACTTCCGCGAGGACTACCAGGCGATCAGCCAGCGGCTGATCGTCGAGCGCCCCCGGTCGCGCGGGCCAAAAAAGGAATCGTCGTGTTAAATTACAATCTGCTGCCAGTTGGTTTGCGCAGCGGTATGCGACAGTACATCGAGAATGGGATCCGGCCCGGCTATTTTCTGTACTGCGTCTTAGAGAACAATTTTATAGGGGCTTTCAACTGGGCGAATTCCGAGAACAGGGAACGAATGGGCGAGATCGTCTCATTTTTATGCAATGAGGCTCCCGTTGCCTGTTTCGGATCTAGACAACAGGTCGAAGCCTATATTAAGTGGAAGACCAGTGGCGCCAAGCAGGGTGATTAATTTGCGCCTAACCGATCGCTCCCGAATCGTAACTTACCGGCGGTGCCCGCGCCGCCGCTGGTGGGAGTACGAGTACAAGGGTCGTGGTGTCGTACCGCGCTCGACCGATCTCGCCCTGACCGTCGGCCTCGCCGTTCATGAGGGCATTCACCAATTGCTCGTCTTGTCACCCACCGATATGGCCGTCCGTTTCGCAACCGAATTCTTCCAGCGCCAGGCCGAAAACCGAGGCATCCACACCGAGGGCGGCGTGCTCGACATCGAGGAACAGGTTGCGATGGTCGAAGGGCTGGTCCGGCTTTTCGCCCTGGAAGTGCTGCCTGGACTTACCGACGAGTTTGAGATCCTGGAAACCGAACGCGAACTGGCGCTGCCTCTTACGGTCGCCGGAGACAGCCTGGATCTCAGGTTGATGTCGCGCCCCGACGCCGGGCTGCGCCAACGTTCAACCGGGGATTATTATATCGGCTCTTGGAAGACGACAGGCAGTCACTGGTCAGCACGTATGGAGGCCGAAGCGCGACACGACGACCAAGGCATCGCCGAACTGCTTGCCTTTGAAAACGATCTGCTGGAGCGACGGACTTCGGCCAAATCAGTTGCCCTCCGACAGCGGGAGAATTTTCAAGACATTTTGCGGCAGCCCGATCCTGACTTGACCGTCCTTCAGGCGAAATTCACCGAATTGCTCGACAGCGAAAAACACTGCCGCGCCTTGGCCCTTACGCCCACCGACGTAGTAATGGGCGTCCAGATGATTTATCTGCTGAAAGGCGATCGCCGGGAATGGCCCGAGGATTCCGGTCAATGGGTGCAATGGTCGCCTCTGGTGCGCGGCTGGCGTCGGCCCATCGCCGCCGTCGGGAGCGAAAGCGCCTGGGAATACGCCTGGTCCTACCGCTGGGAATGCGTTGCCCAACACATCAACGGGCAAGGCCGACGTTGCCCTGGGGGCGTCGGTCATCGCCTGGGCAAAGGGTGGGAGCCGTTTTCGGTCTGGCAATCGGCTGAGGTTGGCGGCGTCAAAGGGTGGCTCGATATGCTCGAAGCCGGTGTGGTGCAGCCCGATGCCGGCCCGTGTCTTAGCCGGCAGATTGTCCGGCCAGCACCGTATTTTCGCGTCGCCGATGAAGTCCAGGACTGGTGGGCGCAGGCCAGAGCGCAGGAAAACGCCATCGCCGATTCCTCCAGCATTCTCAACCAAGCCATCCACGATGGCAACAGTTCCCGCGTTCGGTATGATCTCAACAATCTGTTCGCGCAGCATCGTCAATCCTGTCTGTGGCCCTCGCGATGCCCGTACTATGAAACGCTATGCTGGGGGCCAGTCCCCGATTATCAAGTACGGCCGGAGGATGACGCCGAAGCCTGGCGATGGCGGGAACCGCACCACCAACCGGAACACGAAATCACCGGACATGGCTGTTTAGGATAAAAGAACTGATGAAGGACCCGACGGAGCCTCAAGAGTTATGAACCGCACCACCATGCTGTTTGGCGAATCGGGCGTCGGCAAGACCACCCAGGTCGGACGGTTCGCCCGGTACATCCATGAGAAAACCGGCAAACCGACCAGACTTATTACGGCCGACCCCGGCGGGACCGATCCGATCCAGCATTACATCGATGCCGGAATCATCCAGGTTTTGTCAATCGTCGGTGCCAAAGAACCTATCGGACTGCTCCGGAAGCTGAGTCGTGGCGACTGGATTTTCGATGGCAGGCTGGCGCCTTCCCCGGGCGATGTATTGCGCGGCGTCGGCGGTTACGCTATCGAAGGGCTGACCTCAAACGGCGAACTGCTGTTGGCTGGCTTGCGAGCCAAAGGCATCAGCCTCTCGCAGGATCCAAACTACACCTTCGTTGAGCGGGAGGAGACGTTTTACGGTTCCAACATGTCGTACTTCGGCTTTGTTCAGGAGGAGTGCCACGATCTGGTAATAAACTTCAGTCGCCTGCCTGTGGAGCGTGTGCTGTGGACGGCGCATGAGGCCGCGGGCGAGGACAATCAGCGAAAACCGATCTATGGCCCCGACATTCCTGGACGTAAAGCGATTGGCCGGGCCCACAAATGGTTTGGCGACGTGCTGCATTTCGATGCGTTCACGGTAAGGGTTGGCGAATCGGTCGATCCCGTGACGGCGGAGAAAGGCGTACCGGTGAGTTTCGGCCGCATGTATTTCGTCCGGCATCCGGACCCCATAACTGGCGTTTTCTACAGCGCAAAAGCGCGGGTGCCGGCGGAGATGCACGGCGAGCTCTTGAAACGCTGGCCTGGCGGGTTCCTGACGCCGCGCATCGTGGGCAGCGAGATGCAGAACGGGTTAGACGCATTCTTGGCGTTTGAAGACGACTTGGCCGTCGAAGCCGCCGGCCGACTCGGCGTGAAGCCACCAACACCAAGCGGTTAATAATTTAAGGAGAAAACCATGCCTCAACAGCTAGAAGCAATTGACATCAATGACCTCTCGCTTACTTCTGAGGAGGTCGAGTTCGACCCACAGGCCGAAGCCTTCGCCTTTCCGCCACCGCCGCCGGAGGGCGATCACCTAGCCGTGCTCCTGCTCGGTCCCCAGGGATTCAAACGCGGCACCGCCAAGGACGGCCGACCGTTCATTACCGCCTACATCGAAGCGCGCATTCAGGCACCCGGCGAGCGGTGGGATGACCGTCCTGTGTTCGATAACTTCGTGGACACCCTGATCTCGCCGTTCTCCGGCACCTGCCGGATGGTCGGCGTCTTGAAGGCTTTGGGGCGTACGGTCGAGGCTCGTACCAAAGCCCTTGAGTTGGCGCGCGCCCTGCATGCGGCCTTGCTCAGCCAGTCCCAGGTCTCAATCACAGTGAAGTGGCGGGGCTATTGCCAGAACTGCGGCGGAGAAACCATGAAGGGCGCTCGGCAGTTTCCAGCCACCGCCGATGGCGGCCACCGGGCGGTCGGCGAATGCCCGACCTGCAAGGGCGAGGTAGCGGCGCAGGCCCGCATCGTCGCCTACAAGCCCAGCAACGCCGGCATCACGCCAGGCGGCGCATCTTCGGCGGCGTCGTTCGATGATGTACCATTCTGACGGGCGAGGTGATCTGTGGCAAAACGCAGAACGGAGGAAGGAAGGGTCTTGGCTTACTTCCGCGCAGTGGACCTGCCGGTGGCCGAGGCTATGTTAAATGTCGTGAAGGCCGAGATGGCCGCCCGCCGTGCAGGCCCAAGCCCACCTGACCGACCACGTGACCGACCACTGACCAAAGTCCGCGGAGAACAGGACGATGGCGGTCTTGCCCAAACCAGCTGAATGTTATGGTTGTCCCCTATTCGACCTCGATCCCAATGGGTTCAGCCAGCCTGATGGCTTAGGCACCACTGGGGTGCTGGTGGTCGGCGAAGCGTTAGGCCTGAACGAGCGTCGCGACGGCCTGCCCTTCAGGCCCTACGCCGAGGCTGGATCGGTGTTGGAGCGAGCCTTCCGGCGGGCCGGGTTCGGCCGTGACCACTTCCGTCTCTGGAATGTGGTCGCCTGTCAGCCGCCGGGCAATCAATTAGAGGGCGAATCCTACGAGGAGGAAGCGATCTGGCATTGCCGTGTCCACTTCCGCCGAGTTGTCGAAGAGTTCAAGCCGAAAGCGATCCTCGCCCTGGGCAACGTGGCGCTAAAGGCGCTCACCGGCATGAGTGGGCCCGACCGCAAGGTCAGCGACCTGCGCGGCTACGTATTGCCCAGCGAGTTTGGCCCGATCATACCGACGTTCCATCCCTCCTACCTGCGCCGGGGGTCGCGTCGGAAAGACGCTGAGACCGGTGCCAAGACGCCGTCGGCAGCAGGGGGAGGCGGCATGAGCCTGCTGGGCGTGATGATTCGGGATCTGCAATTCGCCGTGCAGGTCGCCGCCGGAACCGCCGCCGATTATATTCTACACCCTGAAGGCAGCACGTACTTCACCAACTGCGTGGAGCGCCCATCGCTCGACGATGCTCGTTCATTCCTCAGGGAGGTCGAGGCCGCGCCGGAGACGCCGCTCGCCTTCGACCTAGAGCATCCTCGGGCGACGGAGACGCCGGATGATGACACCGTCGTTCAAAGCGTCCTGACGGAGGATGTGATCTATAGCATTCAATTCTCGCTCCGTCCCTGCACCGGCATCTACCTGCCTTGGTCTGGCGAGTATATTGAGATTGCGCGACGGATTCTAGCCCTGCCCAACCCGAAATACACCTGGTTCGGCCGCCGGAATGACAATCCCCGGCTGCGCGTCCAGGGCTTTGACATCGTCGGGCGTTCCGACGATCTCTGGGAGGCCTTCCACCACCTCCAGCCAGACATTCCGGCGCGCTTGCAGTTCGCCGCATCCTTCTACGGCTTTCCGTTCCCGTGGAAGCATTGGCGCGGATCCTACCCCGAGCGGTATGGGATCTGCGATGTGGATGTGCTGCACTGGATCGCCCGCCGGATCTTCGACGATCTCCGGCGGCGGGGCTTGTACGCCGCATACGAGCGGCACATCGTCGGATTGGCGCCGGAACTGGACCGCATGTCGGTGCGAGGCATTCCCGTCAGCATTGAGCGCCACACAATTTTCGCCGGTGAAATCGACGAGCGCCAGGCCGTCGTCAGGGCGGAGATTACGGCCTGCGCGCCTGACGAGTGCCGCCATGTTCACAAGCCGGAAGGCTACGACCGGCCGCCGGCCATCGTCCGCCAGGCTGTGATCGCCAACCCGGCGGTCGAACGCATAGAATCGCCCGCTGGGGTGGTCTACAAGTTGCGGAATTTTCCAAGGCCAGCGACAAATATGGATCTCCTCGCTGATCTCGGCAACCGTCGGCGTTGGGTGCGTTTGGAGCCATTCAACCCCGAGAGTTGGCAGCAGGTTTTGGCCTACATCAGCCACCGTGGCCACCCGACGCCCAGGATGCGGGACGGCACCGTCACCACGGCGAAAACTGAGTTAGAACGTCTCGCGCGCAAGACCAGCGATCCGTTTTACGGCCTGATCCTAGAAGACCGCGAATTCGGCACGATGAAGGGCACGTTTCTAGAGGGCTGGCGCCCAGGGCGTGACGGCCGCGTGCATTCGACTTTCTACTTTGCGCCTGGCACCGGCCAGTTTTCCTCGCGCGATCCCAACGTCCAGAACGCGCCGCACCACACTCGGTTGGCCAGCTCCTTCCGGCGGATAATCGAGGCTCGGCCTGGTTATATTCTATTGGAGTTTGACTACAAAAGCTTCCACGCGCTGACCCTGGGCTTCGAGGCGCAGGACGCCGACTACATGCGCCTAGCGAGGCTCGACATCCATAGCTTTCTGACGGCGCACCTCATCGGCCAGCCGGTCGCGCTCGACCTCGGGGACGACGATTTGGGCGACCGCCTGGAGTGGATCCGCTCGTGCGGCGGAGATTGCAGGCACTCAAACGCGGAGAAACACGAGGGTCGGTGCTGGGGATTCATCCGCGACTACCGGGCGAAGCGCGCCGTTCTCGGCTATGGCTTTGGCATGGGCGCTCGAAAGCTCTATGACATGAACCGCGAGTCTTTCAGCTCGCCGAAAGAAGCTAAAGCGACCATCGACATGTTGGACGGCCTGTTTCCACGAACAGCGGCGTGGCGCGACCAGATCCGGCGCGTCGCTCATCGGCAAGGTTATCTGACCTCGCGCTTCGGGTACATCCGCTGGTTCTGGGACGTGATTCACCACGAACCGGCGTCGGGCCGAACCGAGTTTGGCGACGACTCCGAGGCGGCGATCGCGTTTCTGCCGGCGAATGACGCCTTCGGCATCAAGAAGGACGCCATGCTGAAGCTGGCGGCCGAGGGGTGGACCGAGCGCGCCAGCCTGATTAACGACGTTCACGACAGTTTGGTTTTCGAGTGCCTAGCACCCCTGGCGGAAGAGGCGGCATCGACGATCAAGGCGGCGATGGAAGCACCGAACCCAACGCTTATTGACCCGGTGATCGCGCCTGGTGGTTTATGGTGCGCCGTGGGCGTGAAGACCGGGTCAAACTGGGCCGAGATGAGCGCAGTACGATAAGTTTAACGGAGGGAAAGTCTGTGGAAAAACAATCGCTGTCCATCGAAGCCAAACAAATTCTGCGGAGGGTTAGCAAGAGTATTTTAAAGGAGCCTGCATCCTTTGAAATGAAATTTTGGTTTGTAAAGATCGGCAGGATAGAAAACAGAAAAGTGTGGCTCCTCGCCGATTCCACTCCCGTTTCGACGCTTGCAGAACACGGATTACCGCGAAGATTCCCCCCGTGCGGCGTAGCCGCTTGCATTGCAGGGCACATGGTCCTTCTGGAGCCAGCGGTAGCGGCATCGGCACCGGTATATGGAAATTTCGCGAGGGAGGCGGAGCGGATTTTGGGTCTTGCCCCTGAACAAAGCCAGAGGCTATTTCTTAAGCCGCTTTGGCCTACGAAGTTTCAATCAATGGCGCGGCCGGGAACCAAAAGGTATGCAGAAAACGCGGTCCGCAGAATCAACTTCTTCATCGCGACGGAGGGGACAGACAAGCGACGCGCCAGCCGTCAACGAGGAAAAAGGCGTTCGTCAGTACGCAGCCGCTCCAGCCGCGTCGCCCGGCGTTGACCAGCCTCGGCTAGCGCCTGCTGGGCTGCCGCCGAACGCATCCGGCCAAGAATCTTGAGCAGCCAGTCCTTACGACCGGCATCGTCCATCTCCTGATAGGCCGGACGGCTGATGATCTCAGCGATCTGCGGTCCTAAGTATTCGCCAAGCATTTCCTCGGCCCGACGGTCGATCTCCGGCCGCCCGCTCGACGGCGGTTTGATGGAGCCGAACGGCACATTCAACCGGCGAAATTCTTCCTCGGCTGGCGTAGACGGCGGCTCCCGGAACCGGAAGCCGGTCAATTGCCCGACCAGCGGCTGCCACGCCGGCGTGTGTTCGCCAATCATGCCCGGGGCCACCACGGCTGGCTTTGGCGGAAGAATCTGGCTGACAAACGGGATATTCTGCATCGACGGGCCGAGGAATTCCCGGCCGCGCACGTCACGATAGATCCGTTCTTCCGGCGCGCCGGCCGCGACCAGATCCTTGATCTGGCGGAACGGCACGGTGAAACCGCCGACTAGGCTGCCGCCAACGTATTTGATGGTATTCCACAGGCGGCGCTCGTCGTTCTGTGCATCCAGCATGGCGTCTACAATGGCCAGGCCGGACCCGGCAAGGCGGTTCATGCCCAGGGCCGCCATCAGAACGTCTCGTGAGGTAAGGCGCTGTTCGCCTCGGATGACGCCGGCAAGCGCCTCGCCCAGAAACAGGTACGCCGCCGGAACCGGCGCGAAGGGCCGTATGTCTACTTCCTTGCCACCGACCAAAGGCAGAGCGCCAGGCAGCCTGACTTTATACCAGTCAGCAGGCGCACCGTCCTGGTAACGGTAGGCAGTCGCCCATATCAGGGCGGCGGTGCCCTCCATGGCGCGGATGATCGGCCGATGGTCCTTGCCGGTGCGAAAGGCCTGCTGCGCCGCTTTGTTAAGGAAGCCAGCTGGGGAGTAATCGAACATGAATTTCCAGGCGTTGCCGTAATAATAGCGAGGGAAAGGCTGGACCATCTCGAACAAAGGAAACCGGCGAAAGAGTTGAACGATAGCCTTGGAGAATCGTCCGGCGGGGTCAGCCGCCCGCGTCATCGTCAAGGCGTGATCGACGGCTTTCGGCGTCATCTCGGCCAACACATCTTTCGGTATGTTCCAATCCTGCGGCATCAGACCTTCGGTCTTGTAGCCAGCCTCGCCCAGGAGGGATCGCAGTTCGGAGTCGAAGGAGAGCCGTCGGAACATTTCCTCCGCCGGTCGGTTCCACATTTGCAGGACGCGCACATACTGGCGCAACGCCTTTTGGCCAGCAGACGCACCCTCGCCTGTCAGCGTCACTAAATCGGCCATGGGCGTTCCGAACAGCCGACGCTGCTCAAGCGGCATGTCGGCGAGAATCTGGTGTGCCTGCTCCAGGTTTCGGAGGCGCAGGGCCCGGCCAATTGCCATCACATCGTCGTGGGCGCGGGCGAAGGCGGCCTCCCGCGGCATTCCCCGGCCCGTCTTAACTATGCCGTCCAACGCATCCTCGATCAGATGCAGCCCTTGGTAGCCGGCGGCGTCAATGGAGTTTCGCGCCATCGTCGTCCACTGGGCGACCAAATGGGTCTTGCGGAATTGCAACGCCCAAAGCGCCCGGTCCCAATTCGTCCACCAGAAGCTGTCGGCGGCGGCGGCGGCCTCCGTCCCCGGCTCGCCCAAGACTTCCATGACCGCCGGCTCGCGGAATTCCTTCAACCGCATCACCCGGCGACTGATGTGGCCCCAATAACCGATGAACCGTGCGGAGTCGGTGCGTTTTTGCCGGAGCCACCGCGCCATCTCTACATTCGTCAGACCGTACTGATCGAGCATGGTCGGCAGGTGCGGTATTTCGCCAGGATCGCTCTCGATCGACATGGCCAGCCGCTCCATGATGCCCTCGCGCTCGGTTGGCGCCAGCTTCGCCAGCATTTCCGGCGACAGGTCTTTGCCCAACGCCGCCGAGATGGGCGCGGCTGGTGGGGTAGCCTCCGGCAGCCGCGTCGGCAGTTCCACCGCCAACGGTCGTTCAGGCATAGCCGACGGCCGGCGGTCTGGCGGCAACAGGCGGCGCGACACAGTCAGGCCGAGCGGCCCTAGTTGTTCGGCGGCCAAGGATTCCGGCGTCTCCACGCCCAATACGCGGGCCGGAATAGTCTCAGCCACCGGTCCTAGCTGCCTGCGGGCGGTCGTCAGTACTTCGTAACGAGACGGCGGCGGCGGTTCCGGTGATGGTTCCGGCAGGTCGAAGAACGGCGCCTCCTCAACCGGCGGCGGCCGCCGGAAGATCGAGCGCAACCCGCCCAGGGCACGCTGGCCAGCGCCGGTCCGTAGGGCCATGCCGCCAGCGGCTGGCAGACCGAAACCAGCCAAGACGCCGCCAGCCTCGGCCCACTCTGGCGTGGCGCCGGCCATTTCGAGCGCCTTCTTGGTCCCCCACATGGCGGCCGCGCCTACGCCCAGACCGGTGGCCGTCGCCAGGGGTGCAACGGCGAGGGCTGGCAGAGCCAACGGCGTCAGGGATTTGGCCAAGCCTGTACCAACTTCGGTAATCCGGCGTGGCAGGCTCAGCCCCGGCTCGGTCACGCCTCGCCACATCTGCGGCACGCCGCCGATAGGAGTAAATTCCTCAAGTAGCCGCTCAGAAGCGGCGGGCGGCGGGGCCAAGCCGCCGAAGCCAGGGACCGCCGTCCGGCCGGGGGCCGTCCAGATTGATGGCGACTCCGCCGGCTCGGGCGTGTTTAGGTACGCTTCGAGTAAATCGGCTGGCTCTGATGGTTCTGGCGATTGAAGGTACGCTTCGAGCGAATCGTGGCCAGGCGCGACGGCAGCCATTAGCGCAACCCACGAGCTCGCGCGTTGCGCTCTTCCTCGGGTGTCATCTTGCGGCCAAGGCTACGCTCGTAGCCGGCCAGCGACTTTCCACCCGCAACCGGGCGGAGGGCTGGCCGAGCAGCCGGGGCCGAAATCCCCGGCGACGGCGGCGCGGCGACTCCCGTTGCCGGCATCTGACCTTCGGCGGCGGGCGTTGAAACGAACTTGCCCTCAGCGTTGATCGGTAAGTCCTCCAACCGCCACTCAAAGTGCGGCACCGGATGATCCACAGCCTCTTGCAGGCGTTGCTCGAATTCGTTTTGCGCGCCCTGAAACTGCCAGAGCAGAGCGGCGCGCGTCTCATCCGCGGTCTTACCCAACGGCGCGCGCAACTCTTTTTGCGCCGCGGAAACGGCTTGGCGGAAGGCGAGATTCTTGGCCTTGATGATCGAATCCAATCGCCGCTCGCGTGTCGCCGGCGATTCTCCGCGCTCGGCTCGGCGCACCTCAATATGCTTCGCCAAGGCGCGTTTCGCTTCAGGATCGGCCGGATTTGCAGTCCACCGCGCGATCCAGTAGTCCAAACCCTTTTCGGCGCGTCCTCCGGCGGTCGCCGCCTGGACGATCGCCGGATAGGCCCGTGGCGGCAGCCCGTATTCCTTCTGCATCGCCAGAGGCACGTCGATTTTTTCGCGTTCTTCCTTGCGGCTTGCCAGTTCCTCTTCCGACGGAATGCGGAAGGCCTGTGCCTCTTCGCCCGCCACGCCAGGGACCGTCTGAAGGCGTGAGCCCTCCGGCATATATGGCTCGACGCCAAGCCGGAAGGTTGGTCGGCCCAGTTCAGATGGCGCCGCTGGCTGAAGGACGCGGTCGAATCGGGCGGGCTCGCCGCCGAGACGCGTCACTTCCGCCAATGCGCGTTCCCGTCTAGTGCGTTCGGCGTCTTCCAACGTCTGTCGCCGCAATTCTTCTTGCGTTTTATGCCAGCGCTCGGTTTCCGCCCGACGTTCCTGGGCCTCCTTAGCCCGCAATACATCCTGGGCCATGCCGGATTCCAGTTGCGCGCCCTGACGCGCCGCTTCCAGCCCACGTTCATACCGGCTGACCTCAGCCGGGTAGTCGCCATAGAGAATACCCTCTTCGGCGCGGGCCAAGGCTTCAGGCGGCAAGGCCCCCGGGCCGCTGGCCATAAATCCGCCCAGGGCACCGACGCCTAAGGCCGCCAGCCGACGGCCCAGGGAAGGATCCGGTGGTTGAGGCGGACGCCGAAGAGCCTGACGGTAGGCTCCGGTCGTGGCCAACGAGCCTGGCGGCAGGCCCAATTCACGTTCCCACTGCTCGGACGGCAGAGCCTCGACGCCCAGGGCCGACGCTGTGGTGGCGTAGCCCGGCTCCAGTTCGATGGACTCTTCCAGGGACGATTCCGGCGAAATCGGGACCGGCTCTTCCTCGGGAATCTCAAGACCAAAGCGGTCTAGGGCGTAGGCAGCTGGGGAGGCGACGCCGTAGCCGCGCCGCCGCTGGTAAGGCGGCCGAAATCGCATCACCGCCATCGTGTCACCACCATCATGTCACCGCCATTAGCCTTGGAAGCGTCCGCGCCCCAGATCGCCAGCCCAAACCATAGGCAAGCCCCTGGAATGCGTTCCTGCGTGGCGTTGGAGGCCTTCATCAGGCATTCTGGCGCGGCCTGCCTAATCCAGATACCGCGTGGTCGATTCGGAGGTTGGATTCACCCGGTCGCTCACGTCAAAAAACCGCCTCCGCCGCCGTGGTTGTCGCCGAACCCGCTCACGCTGGGCTGCAACGTAACTATCATCTGTGCTTATCCTGGGATTAGCCAGGGGAATAATGGCCTCCGGCCCAGCTTCGCCCACGACGGCAAGGGTCGGTCGGGTAATGATGCCACCATGCGCAAACCAACCATAGGGAAGTTCGTCAGGCGGCTGGTTATTGCCGTCATATGGTCCCCAATAGCCGTAATCCCCGCCCGTCCATGAGGGTCCCTCGGAAGTTCCAAAGTCGTAGTTCCACGGTATTTCATAGTCGAACTCGTTGTCCGGCTCTATGGATGGCCCTTCCCAAGGGTCGGGCGAACCTGGCGGCAAAGGCTCCCACGTGCTGGTAACGTCCTCATACGGCGGCATTTCCGGCTGTTCATACCCGGGCAACTCATAAGCATCCGGCCCTTGATGGCCGCCTACGTCGATGTCGGTAGGCCCTTCTGGAAACTCGTAGGGTGCCGGCTCGTAGTCATAGGGATCAAAGTATGGAGGTGGTTCCTCTAGGGTTGTTGATGGTGGGGTCTGACCGCCTGACGGCGCTGGCGCTCGCCCTGTCGGCTGAGTCCCGCCATCTTCAGGCGGCGCTCCACGCGGTGGCCGTCGCCGACGCCGCCGAATCAGATCCACGGCCGACGGCAAGGCCCCGATGACGGCCCCAGCGATGCGTTCCCAAAGTTGCGGGAAATACCGGCGCATCAGATCGTAGTTGGCGGCGGAATCGACCATCTTGCCGGCGGCGTCGAAACTGATTCCCGCGCCCCGCAGCCGGTTCTGGGTTGCCTGGTCGAACTGCTTGCCATAATACTGCTCCTGCTGCTGAAGGTATTGGCGGAAAGCGGTCTCCTCCTGTCGGCGGGCGTCGGCTGCCGTCTGGTACCGGCGGCTCAAGAGTTCGGTGGCCTGTAGGCCCCGGCCATAGCGCTGGCCCTGGACGTACCGCTCGGCTTCCTGGCGGTTCATGCCCAACATCATGGCGCGGCGGACTTCGGTTTCATCCTGCCAGCGCGCCTGCTCCATGCCGGTGGTTTGCAAGAATTCACCTAACCGCATCGATCGGTTGGCGATATTCTCTTCCGTCCCCAGGCCGGCGCCCGTCAAAAACCGTTCTGTGCCTAATCCGGCCTCGCCCAACTCGCGGGCAGCGCCAATCAACCGGCCGGAGATGTCGCGTTCGGTACCGAGTCGCATTTCCTCCAACCCAGCTTCGGCCATACGCTGCTCCCGGCGGGCGCGAACTAAGGCTGAATTCATGGCGTCGGCGGCGTCGGCGGCGGCCTGCGATTCCAGTCGCGCCCGGCCGGCGGCAACCGCCATTGGCGAGACATTGCCAGCCGCGGCCGCCCGGCGCACCATATCGTCGATCGCCGTCTGGTAGCGCATCCGCACGTCGCGGGCGGCACCTTCGACCATTTTGGCGACTTCTTCGTCGGTGACTGGGAACTTCTCCTGAAAGCGGGCGGTCAAGCCTAATTTGTCAACCGGGATGGCGCCATAATACCGGCCCGTCATGGTCGAAAGAACTTCGTCCATGGATTCGCGGCTGACGCCCAAAATCTGGCGCAGGCGTTCCTGTGATTCCGTGTCCAGACTGCGGAGGACTTCAGGCTGATAGTATTCCCACGCCCTGGCTGGATCGCCCTCGATGGCCGCCCACTCTTCCGGCGTCAGGTAGGCGGCGCCGGCTTCCTCGGGCGTAAGTTGGAGATCGCGGATTTCCTGCTCGCGAACGATGTTCTCGAATTCCTCCGGCGTATAACCGAAGCCCCGGCGCTGGAGTTCCTGCCAAGCCGCATCAGATCCGGCCCGGTACATTTCCTCCAATTCCTGGTAGGGCAGGTCGGCGAGCGACGCGTCCCAGCGGTTGAACCAATCAACGGCGCGGCCGTACTCGCCGGCGATCATGGCGCGAGGATCCTTGGGATCGAAACTCAAAGGCGGGCCAACACCCGACGGCGGACCGGCAGGCGACGCTTCAACGGCGCGTGACGGAGGCAGCCTCGCCAGTCCATGGCCGGGGTGAGGATCCGCCGGCCGGTAGGTCAAGGGCGCGGCCATTTCAGCCTCATCTTCCGATGCATCGCCTCTATTCTACCGCCGCCAACTCGGTCACGTCGCCTCGCACCAAATACAAGTGCGGGCCAGGGCGGGCCGCCACCCCACCAATCGACGCAGGCAGCGAAGCCCCCAACTGACCAGAGGCCCGCATCTGCGTAAGGACAGTCTCGGTCAAAGCGCGTAGAGCATCATCAGAGGGCTGGCCAACGATCTGACCGGTGGCGACCATTTTCTCAAGAACGCCGCGCAGGGCCAGCACCACAGCATCCATCTTGGTGTCGCCCGTTTTCGCGTTGTCCTTGGACCGGAACAGGCCCTCGACCAGATTGATCAGGCCTGGAACAGCCGGCAGCAGGGCCGCCACTATGGGGCCGAACATGGCTGCCGCCCCTCAATAGGCATAGAAGAACTCCCCGGCCGCCGCCGCCAAGCACTCATCCTCAACGGCGTCGGACTTCACGCGCAGCGTTCCGACAATGGCGTCAAAGTTCAACGCTTCCCTCTGGAGCCAGCGGCCATAGTCGCCCCAGCCTCTGGCCGTCTTGGTTGTATCATAAGTCGCCGTGATGGCCGGGTCAATCCCCCGCAGATCGCCGTCCAGGCGGTAGAGCTCAATCTTGACCTTTGGCGCGGGCGTAAAGTCCCGGTTCGCCTCGTTGATTACAACCTTCCTCGTGGTTATGGCCATCAGTTCGTTGCCAAGTACAGCGATGAGCGCCGGTTCGTCGTGCTTGCGGTCTGGTACACCATGACATTGATCCAGGTGTGGCCGTCAAAGCTGGAGGGATCCTCAGCGGGTGCGGTGTCGCTGATCAGCGCTGCGCCCCACAGCAGCCCCATGATGTAGGAGTCATCCTCGCCGGTGACCCGCGCCCAAGCGATGTAAGGCGGCGTCTTCATGGCGCTGCCATCGACGAAGAACCGGCCATAGCTGTTGTTCGGGTTCTGTGTAAATAGGCCGGCGGGCGCGATCAGTCGCTGGCCGATAGCGGCACCATTCCCGCCCCAAGCGTTGCCCATGAAGAGTTGCCAAGCGGTCGTCGTTCCACCGTCGGTCAACGACGGCAACGTTCGGAAGGAGTTGCGCGTTGTCACGTCAGTATCGCTATTCGAGTTGGCGTGCGCCCAGATGGATTGGGTAATCCCATACGTCACCAGGAAGGGTTCGAGATAGGGCACACCACACATGAAGAACTTGCGGGCTGAGGTGTCGCCGGGGAACAATGCGCACACCTGGTAGCCGCCGGCCACGATGCGGATATTCTGCGCCGCGCCCGGCAGCAGAAAGAACGCTTGGCTCACATACGTCTCCGTCACGTCCATCACGCTGATCTGCGCGGAATTGCCGGAACCAGTGTCGCGCGCTCGCAGGCGCATTTTCAGACCGCTCGGCGCGCCGGCCTGCGACTCCATCTTCACGTCGGCGGTGCCGCCGCCCGAGATGATCGTCCACCCGGCGTTGGGTACGCCTGACGCCAACGCCGACTCGAAGGCGGTCACGATTTCCTGGCGCGTGGTGGCGGCAAATGTTCGGTCGACTTGGTTCGGTTGATATTGGAAGCCTGGCATGGATCAACCTCCGGTTGATCTACGCACCCTTCTTCAGGGCGCACTCAATTGACCGCCAGATACAGGCCCGAGATCCGCGTGTTCGCGCCGACGCCTGCGTCCCACTGCATCACATTCACCCAACGGCGGCCCTCGAAGTCGGTCATGTGCTCCGCAGAAATCAGTTTGGCGATGACAGCTGCGCCCCACAGCCAGCCACGAATCTGCGAGTCTGTGTCACCCGAAACGGCGCCCCAGGCGATCTGCGCCGGCGATTTGAACGCCGAGCCATCAGCAAAATACCGGCCATAGTGGTTGTCTGGGTTCTGCGTCATCAGGCCCATCGGCGCGATCAGTCGCTGGCCGTAAGCGACACCACTACCGGTGTAGGCGACGCCCATCCACAGTTGCCAGACGTTTTGGGCGTTATCGACGACGGCCGGCCCAGTGCGAAAGGAGTTCCGCCGGGTTACATCGCTGTCGGATTCGGCGTTGCCGTGGCACCAGACCGCCTCGTTATAGAGCGGCACCTGCCAAGGATCGAGGTACGGCACACCGCCGCAGACGAACTTGCGGGCCGACAGATCGCCTGGAAAGAACGCGAACAACTGATGTCCGCCGGCCACGATGCGGATTGATTGGGCAAGACCTGGCAGCAGAAATAACTCGGTCGAAACCTTCGATTCCCCCGTGTTCATAAACGTGATGCGCGTGGTCGCCGAGACGCCGGGGTCCCGCGCCCGGACACGGCATTGCAATCCGGAAGGCGCGCCCAGTTGGGACTGCATTTTCACGTCCGCCGATCCTACGCCGGATATGACCGTCCAGCCCGCACCGCCCACGCCAGAGAGCGCTGATTCAAACGCCGTGACAATCTCCTGCTTGGTCGTCGCCGGGTACGTCCGGTCCATTTGGTTCGGCTGAAACTGAAACCATCCCATGGATCACTTTTGACGGCCGATGCGCACCGCGCTCATGGAATGATCCCGGTAAACCGCGCCGGCGGGCCCAGATCCAGACCGGCGATCAGCCCGTAGACGTTGATCTCGACGTCCGCCGCGCCTGTTCCGGCAGTGATTACCTCCACCCGCATCATGCCTTCCACGTCGAAGGCCGGCGACGGCAGGGACGCAAAAACATCCTGCCGTTGCAATAACTGCGTATTGGCCGGTGCCACCAGCCGGATGGTACTGAAGATCGAAATCCAATTCGTCGAGACCGCCGGATCCAGGCCTGGCAAGATATACTGCACATCGACCGTCACGTCGCCCGCTGTGGACGGAACAGCCGCGTTGATGGTCGCGTAGGTGGGCGACCACGCGAACGGCCCAACGTGGTAGTGCGGCGCCTTCAGGCCGACGGTCACCGCACCCTTGATGCCGAAGGTAGCCTTGTCGAAGAAGGTTGGTGCCGCCTCCAATCGACACAGCAACTCCCGCATCTTGTCGATTACATCGTTGATCTGCTCGAAGGAGATGCCGGAATCGACGAGCTGCTTGTCGCCAGAGGCCTTTAACCGCTGGATTTGCGGCCGGATATTTAGTTTCGGTACCTTGCATGGATCGAAAATCGGCATTCGCCGTCGCCATTATTACCTGTCGCCGTCCGCCAAGGACCGCGCCACCCGCTCCGAGAGCCGATCAACGCGCGCGAGCAACCCGTCGAGCTTGGCGTCCATGGCGGCGGAGCGGTTCTGAAATTCCGTGAAGATCGCCACCTGCCGCTCGACTGTGGCCTCGTGCCGCGTGATCCATCCCTGAATGGCCGAAAGCTCCGCCCGATGCGTGGCCAGCACGGAACGAACCTCGACCAGCCACTTCAGCACCAGCACCAGCAGGGCGACGAAGAGCGCGCCAACAGCGGCGGTCCACCCCTCGGCCGGCATCAGGCCACCCTCTGCGTCATCCAGGGCGAGAAGTATCCGACGATGCGGCTCAGAATAAAATAGGCGTCGGCGACATTCCCGTTCGTCACCAGGTACCTGACGGCTTCTGACTGCATATCCAGAAAGCGGAGGTAGTCGCGGCCCGGCGCGGCGGAGGCAGTGATCGGGGCCATCGCCCGAGACCGCGTCTGGTCGTAGGAGAAGGCCGTAAGCGGGATGGAGCCGGAACCGCGTACCCGGAAGTGCCCGCCATGGTGTTGGACGGGCGCATGAAAGACCGCCGGGATCGCCGGCGTCTTATACTTGTTGTCGATCGCCGCGGTGTCGTCGTTATACAGGGTGGCGACGGCGTCGGTCGGCTCGTGTTTCTGGCGCAGGATTTTGCCCGTCGCCGCGCGCGACACCCAAAGCTCCAGCTCTTTTGACGTTTGGTTCAACACAACCTCAATCGCGCCGGGGCCAGGCGCAAACACCGAAGCGGCGATGCTATCGAGCGAATATTTCGCGTTTTCCAGGCCCTCTGTGTAGTCCCACGTCATGATATGGGTCGGCGAGGTCGCACCGTCCAGCGGCGCCATCACTCGAACCCGTTTGCGGGTGGACTCATCGACGACTTGCACGGCGGCGGCCGAGGCCGCCCAATTAATCCGCTGCCAGTCCGGCGTCTGGTTGTAGGAAATCGGCAGGCGCGGGTAGGCCCCGCCGGCAAACCAATACAGCCCGGCCTGATCGCAGATCCAGGCGATGCCCTTGGCCGCGTTCACGGTGACGCCCTTCGGCGAGAGCGTGCCGATCGAGCCGTCAATCAACTGTGGCGGCACCCATTCGACCGGGGTCAGCGTGTTATCTGACATGGCGTAGGTCCAGTTTGGGCCGACCAAATACGCGACGTTGCCCAGAACGAAAGCGGCCACGCAGCGCCGGGCGCCGGGCAGCCGCACCCTATGCTGGTCCGACGTGATGAACTGGTAGTTGTAGGGCTCGCTGAAGAAGATTTCGCTGATCGTGTTGACGACCGCCGAATCGAACACATCCACGATGTATCCCATGCGGTTGGAATACTCGAAGACGAAGTGCGGGAAGAATTGCGCTCCCAGATCGGTCTGGCAAGCAATCGAAAACCACGGCGTCGCATCCGTCCCGGTCGAAGCTAAGGTCACGTCGTCGATGTTGATCGTGATTGGCACGGTCAGCGGGCTGTTGGCCGGAACGGTGACTTCTGCGCCCGGCACGAAGAAATACCGGTTCGGATTCTGCACCGTCGTCATGATCGGCGCAACCTTATCGAGGTAGGCTGGCCACTGGCCCGTCGCGAACACCGGCGTCAGGGTCAACACCAACTGTTTGGCGCCGGCGGCGGTGAAAGATACAGGCTGAAAGCCTGTAAGGCCGACGGAACCGGCATTCGGCGCGGGCCTGAGTTGGTGGCCATTCTTCGTGGTGAACACGAAGCCGAACTTATGGACGCCTTTAGAGACGACGCCAGCGACCGGCTCGGTCACGACGACGGTGAATTCCGCCGCCGTCGGCGGGCAGGTAAAGGCTTTTTCGACCCTGGGTACGGCGTTGTCGAACAAGCCATCCCAAATGCGCGTCTCAGTCGCGCCCAAACCGTTCGCCTTGAAAAACGCCATATAGATTCGGCTGCCCGCGGGCGCACATACCATGCCTTCGGCGGTGATGGCTGGCACGACCGTCGCCTTCACAAAGGGTGAATTCAGATCGATGGTGAATACCGTCGATCGAGACTCCAATGTAAGCAGCCGGTTGAACAGCGACTGCAACCAGTTATACATGGTGGTGACGGGGCCGCCTTCGAGGATGGATCCGAAGGCGCCAGTGAACCCGGCGCGGGTCCGCATCTGGCCTGGCAGGTACTCGGTGTTCAGGGCGAGAAGCGCCGAGCGGGCGTCTTCCTCATCGACCAGCAGGTTAGGGCCGGGAAACTCACTGAGTTCAGCGCTCTGCCAGTCTGGAATCAGGCTCATGGCAGGTCACCTCGGGCGCGGCCAACACGGAACCGTCCGCAAGCCAGCCTTCGCACGGCCTGTTCATTGGGGATCACGCGCCGGTCGGCAGAACAGCCATAACGACGAATACCTGAACGCCGGCGACGGCGGTAAGCACGCCAGCGAAATCGACCGCCAGCCGATCGCCGGCGCGCAGCGTCAGAGAATCCTGTGAGGCTGCCAGCAGACCTTTCTGGCGCGTGTTGACGGCGGCCTTCAGGTCGAAGCCAGCGTCGGAGTTGTTCGTCAGCAGATTCGTGCCGGCCCCCGGCGCATTCGTGCCGGTATCCTTGGTCACCTGTAGGTTGACAGCCCCGGCGTCGGTGCCCAGGATGGAATGAATCTGTTGGATCGCCAGCACCTCTAGCAGCATCCCGTCAGGCACCGGCCCGAAGAAAACCTGATCGGCGAGCGACGCGTTCGCCTGCATCGTATACTGCGCGCTCAAAAGTCCCAGCGTGTAGTGATAACCGAGTGGCATCTGAGTTCAACCTCCTGGCGACGCCCGCGTCGCCCTGGGGAAGGCTTATGGCCTTCCTAATACTGATACGGGAAGAACGGTCCAACATTGCGTTTCGGCCGATAGCGCCGGGTCACAAACCGGTTCCGCTGCATCGTCTTGACGCCGAGACGCACTAGTTCGCCGATAGCTCCGGCCGAAGCCTCGCCAACCAGGCCGCCGGGATTGCCCATCGCCAGAATGTTCAGCTCGCCGGCCCGGCCCCGGGCGCCGCCGGAGCCAGCAGCCAGCGCGGCGGCGCGCGCCGCCAGAAAGTCCCGCGAATCGTCCACCGCCAGCGACCCGGTGGACGGTGCATTCGCCGACAGAGAGTACGTCAGCCGAATCTGCCGCACAGTCGCCGCTGGCCAGAACCGGAAGGCGTCGCCCAGCCAAGCGTACCGGCCGAGGGCGGCCACCGGCGCATTCGGCCAGGAATCGATTGTCGCCACCGCGTCCAAATCGACGAACTCCTCGGCCGAGTCGCTGACAGTGCCGCCGGAGGTCCAGGCACCGGTCGCGACCGATCCCAGCAGCCGAACAATCGTCGCGCCAGGCACCTCAACCGACCACAGGTCGTTCACGTCATCCGACAGACCGGCTACGCCGAACACCACCACAATCTGCCCGGCGACGAAGGCATGCGGTGCCGCCGTGGTCAAATCGACGAACCCAGCGCCCAGCGCCGCGCCAGTAACCGTTGAGGTATTACGAACAGCGCGCTCGGCGACGCCGCTATGCACGGCTGGTTCGCCAAAGTTCGTGATTGACGCGGTTGCGGGCGCCAAGTACGACGTGTTCGCCGGCAGATTATAGTAAGACCGACGGTAGATGCGGGCGATGGAACTCTGCGCGAACGCCCGCAGCATCTCGCCATAGGCTTGGTTGAGGAATGTTTGTAGCGCCGCATTCGTCCAGAGCTGGCCGCCGGCGATCTCGGTGTCGCCCAAATGCGACCGAGCCGCATCCATCACGTTTGCAACCGTCGGAATCATTCCATCATCCAGCAGCCACTGGGCGGCCCGCCTTCCGCATCCGCAGCATCTCCGCCCTGACGACCGGGTCCTCATCTTCATCCGGCACCCGGCCGCGCGATGAATAAAACTCGACCAAATCCTTGCTGCACTGCGGGCAGACCTGCGCCCGGTGGGGAATCTCGACCGCGCCGCAGGCTGGGCAGCCGTTCTTTTTGTAGTCCGCCCGCCGCAATTCGCGGTACCACTCGCGGTCTCTGACGCCCAACCATTCGGCGCACAGCCGGAACAACGCGATCTGCGCCTGTAACGGCCGAAGCTCGCCAGCCGCCAGCAGGGCGTCAGCCTCTGCGATCGCCGCCTGGCAGTAGCCCGTCTGCGTTTCACGCTCGCGGGCCAATTCTTCGACGGTTGGCCGGGCGCCTACGATGATCGAGAGACCCGGCCGGAAGCCGGATTTTGCCAGCGTCGTATCCGCCGCCCAGTCCCCGACGCAGGCCCGTGCAATCTGCTCGGCTAAAACCGGCCGGCGCCCCTGCAAAGTCGATTGAAACGAATCAAACACCGTCAGAAGGCTGTAACCGTCGGGCGGGGCGGCCTCGATCGCGAAATCCACCATGCCGGAGGTCGGCGTGCCATCCTCGGCGGCCGTCATCAGTGTCATGCGTTTTACCATCCGGCGCGGCCAGATCGATAGGATCGTGACGCGGCCAGGAATCCACGGCCCCGGCGACGCCGACATCACTGCCGCCACTTCGGCTGCGGCCATCCGTTCCGTCTCGCTTGGCGGGCTTACCTGCGTTTCAGGCATATACGTCACCTCCATCACGTAGTTTCAATCCCTGGAAAACTCTTTTCCCGCTTCTTGCCGGGCTCAGACGATGCGCCCAGCCACTCCTTGACCTGGTCATGCTTGCCAGCAAGCGCCTGTCGTTCCAGACGTCCTGGCGAGGAACTGTCCGGCGGCCCTAACCGATCCTCGGTCGCCGCCTCGATCTCGGCCAATCCACGCTGCCGGTGTTCCCGAATCATCCGCACCGCCGTCCAAGTAGCCTCTTCACTCGGCCCTTCGCCAGACATCATGGCGATGGTGCCAAACGCGCCGGACGGCCGGCGGAAGGTTACCGGCACAAACATCCGGCCAGTCCGATGGCCCAGGACCGTCGCCTCCAAAACCGGCAGACCGACAGCTACCACCCAGCGATCGGTCAAATCGGGCCGCACCTTCTGGAATCGCCGCCGGATGATAGCCCGCGTGAACCGACAGCTCGGCCCATGCAGCACTTTATTGACGCCGCAGGCGCAGAGGTAGTCATGTTCTGGCCGACCATCGTCATCGACGACCGGCGTCCAGTAGACCAAGGCATCAGAATTCCGCCACTGGTAGGGTGGGTCTTCGCCCAGCTCAGCCAGCAGGATCCGATTCAGCCATTCTGTCCGTCGTTCTGCGCTCATTGCGTCAGTCGCCGCCTCGCATCATTAAAGATCGTACATCCGCTGGGCTGGATAGCCAATCTCAGGCGAGCGGTAACGCGGTATCGGTGGTCGCGACCGCAATCCGTAAGGCAGGTCCCGCCGCCGGCGGTCGAGAAAGTCGAGATAGCCTGGCGCGGCACCACCATATTCCGCAGGCCGGTCTGGTGCGTACGGCGGTGGCCGCAAACCTAATCCGTAAGGCAGGTCCCTTTGCCGGTGGCCTGGCGGGGCAAACCGAGGTTGGCGAAAGTTCGTGCCATAGCCGCCAGCGTAGCCTGGGGCATAACCCACCGGACGGGCGGGCCATTGATTCCGGTCGGGATAGTTACGGAGGACGGAGGGCCCTCCGTAAAATTGGGGAAAGCGCAAGTTCGTGCCGTAACGGCCAGCGTAGCCCGGAGCGTAGTCTGAGGTGTAGCGGCGCTCAGGAAACCCGCCCCCAGGATACAACGTGGGCATCGACGACCGCAAGCCCGCTGGCGGCCGGCTCGATGGTAAGTGAGCACCTGGCGGATACCGCCGTTCTTCCCGAGGCGGCCCCGTATAAGGCTGAAAATTGGGATCAATTGGCGAATACCATTCTTCTTCTCTGGCGGGTTCCGTATAAGACTGGAAGTTAGGATCGAAACCCACTGTCGATCTGTCAGTCGAATCTTGCCAAGGGAACGGCGCGCGTGGCGCTAGGTTTTGCTGGGCAAAGGCCATGCCCGGTGCCGTCTTCGGCGGATAAAGAGTCGTCGAGCGATAGGGATCGTTGTAAGCCATAGGACTGCCGTCCTTTGGGGGCTGCTGAACAGCCCCCTCTTCCTGCGGCGTTCCACGCCGCTTTAATAGCCAGTCGGCAATTGCAGGGCGTCGATGTAGCCCTGGCAGCCAGGGTCGAAATTGACGAAATCGTAACCCTGCACCAGGAAAGCCTCCATGTAGGCAGTGACCTCGCCCGAGGCGTTGCGGCCCTCGAAGATGCGCCGACCACCCTCCCAGTCGCCAAAGAAGTAGGTGTCACGAACCTGCGCCCGGCCCCATTTGCCGGGATTAATCAGATCGACCCTGGACTTGTCCTGACGCTTGCTGACATAGCCCAGCATGCCGGCGGCCTCGAAAGTGTCGTCGTAGCGTTGGTTGGCCGGAATCAGATCGAGGTTGCGGCCAAAGGTCTCGCCAGACACCAGCTTATTGGCGATAGAGGTTCCCAACTTGAATGCAGCGGCCCGCTGCGACATATGCGTGATGAGGATGGCGCCGTTCAGGGCGTCTTCGGTGCGGCGCTGCCGGATACCGTCCCTAAGCAACAGGATTTGCTCAAAGGTCAGGCCGGCGGAATTCCCGTTGACGCGGGTCGGCAGAAGCTGGGGAACCGCCGACTTTTGCAATCCCAGATAGTAGTTCGCCGCCGTATTGTCGTTCGAGTAGTAGATCCCGTGCCGGAAAGAGTCGCCGCCCAGCCCGCCGACCGCGCCCCGCGACGGCCAAGTCGAGGAAAACGAGGTGAGGGACGCCGGACCGTAGATGTCCATGTCACGTAGGGCGATAATGTCAGTTGCGGCCAGCGCGGTGACGCCCTGATCGAAGGTGATTTGCTTGGCACCATAATCGATGGCGGTGATGATGAGGGGCGCGGCGGTCGCCGGCACCCGTTTGGTGGTGCCGGCCGAGTTCCATACATCAACCGTCATGTATTCGCGCAACTTGTTGATGCCCAGATTGTCGGTGGCCCCGGCAAAGGTCATGGTGGCCGGCGGTCCGGCCGTGATGGCGGAACTGGCGTTCGTCAGAATGCCTTTGCCGTCAGTGTGCAGAACGATGTCGTCCCACACCTGGAGTTCCTGCATCGCTCCGGCCAGCTGCTCGGCAAAGACGTTGATGATGGACTGCTCCCGCGTCATGGAGGTGTCACGAGCCTCCAGCGGAATCCGCATGGCGTAGACGGAGTAGAAATACCCGGCGGTCAGGGCATCAATGACCATGCCAGTGCCCTTGCCGAGGGTTCCTTCGTTGGCGGAAAACTTGCGGTACTGTCCGCCGTGGCCTTTCTTGACGGGGATGCGGTAGAGGAAGTTGGAGATTTGCTCGACTTCCTCGGTTCTCTTTATCAGCGAGGCAATCTGGTCAGACGCCTCATAAAGCAGGACATCCAACTTGCCCCGGACTTTCTCGATTTGCGCATCGTAGATGTCTCGTGCGTCAGCCATAGGTTCCTCCCAGAACCGCCGCTTTTACGGCGACCGAACGGCCTACAAAACAGGCCGGTACGAACAGAAGGCCTGCCGGAATCCGGCAAACCCGGTTCAGGAGGACCCTACGCTGGGTCGATCCGCTTTCCGCCCGCCCCTACTACCTGGGGCCAGGCCTTTCGATGATGGACGGTCACGGCGTTGACAACATGCCATGAACCGTCCGTTTCATGTGCGCCTCGCGGGTCTCGCCCTGGAGCCGCCCGGGAATCGTCGAGACGGTCTGGGCTACAGGCACGCCAGAGGCAGTCACCTCGGTTCGGGCCGCCGCCGCAGCTAACTGGCGGTGACGGTCTTCAGACCGGCGCTTTACGCTAGCGCCGACATCGGTCAAAAATTTCGTTCGTCCGGCCTCAATCGCCCGCCGAAAATGATTCCGGTAGGCGCGAACCATGGCGGCTGCGTCCTCCGGTCGCAGGGACCGGGCCGCCCGCTCTTCGGCCATATTCAACTCGCGGACAGTCTCAGGATCGCGAGCGATCGAAGCGCGCATCTCGTCGGCGAAATCCCGCTGGAGGGCGGCGAGGGTTCGATCCGTCTGTACGCCTTTCAGACCGTCAAGGGCGGCGGCTACGTCTGCTGTCAGATGATCGCCAACCTCGGCCAAGGCGTTCGACATGAAGCCGTTGACGCGGGCGCTGTGGAGGGCGACCCGTTCGTCGGCGATCCGTCGTTTCTCACGGCCGATCTCCGCCCGCTCGGCCTTCAAAGCGTCGCCAACGCCGCCAGGCGGCTCCACTGAGGAGACGCCCCTGCCAAAGACGTAGTCGTCAACAAACTGCGCGTGGGCCATGATCCGGTTCCGGTCCTCATCGCTGGCAGCGGACTTGGCCCGCGCGTAGAGGCCGCTCGGCCCATGCAGCAGATTGTGGATGACAGGCCCAGCAGCGCGGGAATACAGAGCCGGGTCGGTTGAATAAAGCAGGTACGGAAGACGCGCGGCGAATTCGGGCGCACCGGGCCGGACGCGGCCCTCACCGTCGGTCAGCCAGAACCGACCAAACCGGCCATGCCTGTCAGGGTCGCCGCTCTCGAACTCGAACTCCATGGACCCCAGATCGGTGTGGGCACTACGCCATTCTCGGATCTGCTCGACAGTAGGCCTGAAACCGAAGCCGCCTTGTTCGGCAGGCGCTTCCAGCTGGCGCATGACCTGGAAGTGTTCATACATCCGGCGACCGCGGGGCATCGAAAGCAGGGCGCTAATCTGGTTTTCCACCTTCGTTCGCGCATCGCCCGTCAAGCCTTCCAACAATTCCTCTTTCGCGTCGGGCAACGGTTGGGACTCGGGCAGCGGCTCGCCGACAGGCTCGTCCTGAAAGCGGAACTCTTCATCGATTTCCGCCGCCGGCAAAATCACAACTGGGGGAGGTTCTGCCACCGTCGGTTCTGGCGTTCCACGTGGAACGTCGGGCGGTTCGGCCAAGCCGCTAAGCGCCGGACCGGGGGTTCCCGGCGACTCAGCGACAGGTTCCGGCAGATTCAGCAGGCTCAAAACCCGCTCTTTGGCGGAGGGCACCGGTTGTGTAGCCATTGGCCGCATTCTACAGCCACACAACGGGTTGTGTCAAGGGGTGGGTAGTGGTGTATTTCAGTGGACGGCTGTAAAAGATCAGCATCCAACTCGTTGGCTACGTCGATCAGGATCTCATCGTGTGAATCTAAGATTTTCTGTAAATAGGAAAGCAGCCAGCTTTGCAGCTCATCCTGGGTGGAGACACCAATGGAGAGCCGGTCCAACGTCGTAGCCAACTGCCTCCGAAGTTCGGTGTGAACGGTCATGGAAGAAGTCATTTCACACGCCCGGCGGCGGAGCCAAGGCGGATTCCGGCGGCAGTCCCTCCGCTCCTGGCGGCGCGCCTTCTAGGCCCGGCTCCGGCGGCGGCGCAGCCACGCCTAGCTCACCACCAGACGGTCTATTCGGTGGTCCGCCGGGCCTCCGACCGGGCGGCGGCAGTCCCGCCCCGGCGGACGGCGGCGGCTGTTGGAGGAAGCTAAAGTATTCCATGGCGTAGGCCAAAACATTGGCGAAGCCGTCAGGGGTTTCCTCTTCCGCTTGGCGGCCAGCATCCGACAGCAGCCATTCCCGGAGAAGTTCGACGGCCAAGCCCGGATTGAACAGAAACGGGTTCGCCCGAATCGTTGGAACCGGCCGACCGTCAGGCCCGACAGTTGGCTGAGCGGTGAGCAGTTGCCGGATGATATCGAACAGGCGGTCTCGGGCGGCCAAGTTCGGCACCACCCAATCCGGCGTGGCCATCACTTCCTGGAATTTGGCGAGGTTCGCCGGGTGGCCCAGGCCGACGGTCTGAGCGACCTGCGGCGGTGACTGCAACATATTCATGAACCAGTCGCGGCGCTGGCCAGCTGTCATGGGCATGGACTCTTCGGCGTCAAACCGCCAGCCGCCCTCAGCCAACTCTTCCAGGCCCAGAATCGTTATCTCGCAGACGCGCGCCATGTTGGAATCATCGTGGATGGTAGAGTCGCCCGGCGATGGCGTACTTCGCGAGTTGGCGAGCGCCATTTTCATACGCCCTGGCCCAGCCATCGCGCATCTCGTTCCAAGTCGTATTAAGTTGCATCAGCGCCTGGTTCCGCAACAGTTCCGCTTCCCGCGCCGTTTTGGTCCGGCCCTGAGCACCGAAAATGGGCCGCTGCACGCCGGTGATCTCCCGAGCCTTCTCGATCATGATCTCGATGATGTTGTAAAACTCCGGCGGCGGCGACGAGGACGGCGCCCGGAAGAAAGCCCGCGATAGATCGCCGCCCGCGCCCAGCTTAGCAGGGACAAACTCACCCGGCAGGTTGGCCCACTCCTTGATGCGTTCGGGGTCGAGGACGGCCGGGTCGAACACGGTCAGCGGGATGCCGCGCTCCATCAACTCGATGATGATGTTCCAAGCGTCATTCACGGCGTCCTGGATCTGGATGTAGTCGTTGAAAATCGGGTCGGCGTACAGATATTCGGATGCCTCCGGCTTGACGGCGGCCCACACCTCGGTCAGGCGCTCCTCTTCCAGGCGCACAACCCGACCATTCACCATCGTGACTTTCAGGCCCTCGGGATAGGTTTCGGCGACGCCTTCGCGCAGTCGGCCAGACTCATCGCCTTCAATCAACTCGTACATGTCGGGATGCAGCCAGAAGCGCGAATAGAGCCAACGATCGCGGCGCTCGCCAGTGACGATCCCCGATGCGGACTCCGCCGTCTCCCGCGCCCGCCGGCCGTAGCCCGCCGAATAGCCCACATCGAAGGCACCAACCTCAGACCGAAATCGCCGCAATTCTTCATAGGTTCGCAGCAACCGGCCTTTGTGCTCTTCGTATTCGTACCACAGCCAAGGCGCCTCGTCGAGCGACCGAATGTAAAACGGCGTGGTCACGGTGAAGATGGTGGCGACGTGCAGTTCGCAACAGCCGTTGGCGTAGTTGTTTTGGCCGATCGTCTCAAGGTAGGGCAAGGACTCAGGCTCGCGATAGTTCGCCGGGTTTAATGGTTGGCCGCACTGGGCGCAGCCGCCCTCGGCGGCCCCGGTTGAGGTCTCCCCGCCGCAAAAGGGACACTCGAAGTAGGGCTCGCCCGCCGGGCGCAATGACTCAGCGTAGACTGGCTCGCTGGTGGAACCGTATTTGAAGGCGTCGGCGACCCAGGGCGTGTAGAGAAACGTGGTGCCGTTTTTGGCGAGTGCCAGCGCCAGATGCCGTTGCGCCCGATCAACGGACCAGACCGACCGCAAGAAAGACGCGGCGCGATCGGCGATGCGCGCCAGCCGGACGTGTTGTTCGTCGCCCTGGACAACGGGCTGGCCCTTGACGTTCGGCGAGCGCTGGCCCAGCACGGCGACGAATTTGCGGATGTCGCCGCGAAACTGGTTCAGCACGTAATCATAAACCTGGGAGCCGGAATGGAAGCTGACGGAGAGGCCGCCAGCCGTCACTGGCCGATAGTCGGCCAGGCCGCCCTCGGTCGTGAACAGCGCCAAGTGTTGTTTGCCGCGGTAGTAGAGCTCGTTGCGCCGGGCCTCGGCGTACTGGTAAACTTTCTCGCGGTCGATCTCCTTCTGCACGTGATCTTGGATCAGCCGCCGGACGGCGTGCTTCGTCTCGGCCGCCGGGCCAAACTCCGCATCAACCAGGGGGGCTGAAGTCGTCATAAGCAAGCTTACCCGCCAACCTCGATGGCGGGGCTGTCGTCGGTCTTGTCTGGTTGAGGCGAAGAGCGCAGGCGACCGTATTCAGCCTCAAAGAACTCCCGGTTGGCGCGATTGACCAGTTTCCTGGCCTGCACACGGGAGACGACATTCTCCGGCTCGGGACCTTCTGGCAGGACCGGCGGTGCCACGCCAAACACTTGGCGACCGGCCTGTCGCAGGGCCAGCCAGTCGGCGATCTTTTCGGCGGAGACTCGCGCGGCGCGCTCCGCTTCGACCGCGTCGGCCTCCGCGTTTTCAGCGCGGTCCCGCCATTTTCGGGCGGCGTCAGCGGACTGCGCCGCCGCTTCCGACAATTGCCGAATCTGCCGACAATAACGATCCTCCCGCCCCGTCGTTCGGTAGAGGAAGCCGAACCACAAGCCGCGTAGGAATTCAACCAACCGCCGCATCGGTACTCTTTCCTTGCGCATCACGCTCAGCCAGAAAGGAGCTGAGCAAGGCCAAGCAATCAGCCGAGAATTCCGCTCCCTCCTCGGGCTGGAAGATCCACCGCCTCCATGGCCTATAAAACACGATCGTACCAAGCAACGCGCCGCCATGCGCCGCGCAGACCGTCCAGAAGTTCGCACGCTCCTCGACAAGCATGTAGGAGCCTACTGCCCTTTTCATAGCCCTGCCGCCTGCAACTCGGTCCATAGCCGGCAGTACGACCGCTCCGGGTCGTCATAGATCACATCGACAATCCGGCACTCGATGGCGGCGGAGTCGAAGTAAACGCAGTTCGCGCAGCGCTCGGCGGGCCCGTGGAAACCGGCTGTCATGGGATCGAATTTTTCAAGGAGCGCCGGGCCACTGTCCGTTGGCGCAACCGACGGCACGGACGGCACAAGCGCTGGTGACGGCACGAACGGCGGCGACAATGGCCGACGAACTGGTGGAGGGCCTAAACCAAGGGGGCCGCTCGACAGATAATAACTAGTATCGGCCATCTCAACCCTCCGATTATACCTACATCAGCCACCGGCCGGCCGACCCGGCCAATCTTGTGGCTGACCGCAACACCCGGGCGGCGCGTGGAATCGAGATCGGCCGGGGCCGATTTTCGGCCGCCTTAGCCGCCAGGAAACGGTCCGCCTGAATCCGTTCCGCCACGTCGGCAAGGGCGGCAAGTTGCTCGGCCCGGACCGCCGCCTCATCCCGGACAATGGCCGACTCCGCCCTCCATCCCATCATCAGGTATCGCCAGGCGTCAAGCAAGTCCATGCCGGTGAAGTGCTTCTTCCACACGTCCTCGATGTTCTCAGGATCGCGCACCGCCCGGGGGATGGCGTCGATCAGCCGGGGGCAACAGTCCCGGATGCGCAGGCGCGGCAGGACTTCGACTCGGCGGGCGGCCTCAAAGGATCGCAGATACTCTTCATATGGCTTCAGACCGCCGCGCCGGAAGACCTGCAACGCCAATTCCCAGTCGATTTCGCCGGGCGGCGGCGTCGAAGATCGCCACCGCAGGGCTTCCCGACAATATTGCCAGCCGGTAATGCGGGCGGCAGGCGCTCGGCGGATGGTAATGCCGGCCCGACGGTGGGCGTAAACCGATTGGGAGGCGGCGTCAAACTCCTCGATGCGCATAGCCGCAGGGTCAGCCTCCACGGCAAGCCGTAATTGCCGAACCTTCAAGTCCGGCAGATAGACGGCGTCCGGCCCCAGCACTTGGCCGATACCCTGGCCAATCAGTTCAGCGATCCAGCGCTCGTCGGTGCGCGGCCCGAAGGCGTCGTGCGACAAGTATAAGATGACGGCGCGGCCTGGCAGGGCGTTCAACTCGTCTCTGGTGGCAAGAGCAATCTCGACGCCAACCTCAACGGCGGAAACCCGGCTGAAGACCTTCTCGCGATAAACATCGATGGCGCCGTCCGGCGAACCGGCGGCCCACAGGAAGGCCGACTCGTGGGTATAGCCCCAGTCGCCGCCAACCAGGCGCGGCCACCAGGGGGCAAGCGGGGTGGAGTCGGTGGCGACGACGTGCCGAGCGTTCTGCGGCTCGCCAGCCAAAGGCGTCCGGCGGAACTCGTCGAAATATGTTCCGCCCATGACCGACCAGTCGCCGTCGAGGTAGGCTCGGCGCAAGCGGTCGTCAAGCGACATTAGATTCATTACATAACTCTCATCCCGCAGCAGGTAAGGATTGTCGCTGAGACCGGCCGGAATGAAGACGCGGCTGATCTTGTGTCGCTCGCCGGTGAAGGGGTGGGTATATTCCTCTTCGACCGGCGTCTTAGGCGGGACCGGAGAACCAGCGACGGTCGGTTGCACGAAGCGGTCTTTGACCCAGGCCAGGCCTGGCCCGTCAGGGTTGCCGGTCAGAAGGATCTGCGGTTTCAACTCCGGCCAGGACGAACGGCAGCACGACCGGACGCGCATGTAGAGTTCGAGCGACGGAATCTGCGTCGCCTCCTCAATGACCATGCGATGCGTCTCAACGCCGGAATATTTCTCGTAAGCGTCCGCATCGCCAAGGTGCCCGGTGACGATCTTGGCGCCTGACGGAAACCGGAAGTGCGCTGGGCCATGCACGAACTCAGCGCCCAACGGTTCGTAAATCATGCGGGCGCGATCGATCCAAGCGTCCAGATCGCGCTGATTCTTCCGCAACACCATGCCGCGGTAGTGCGGATGGTTCGTGTAAGACATCGAGATAGGATCAGCCACGCCGCTGAGTGCCAAGTTCAGCACGTTCCGGTCCCCGGCAATCAGGAAGGCGATGCCGCAATCGGTTTTCGCGCCACCCTTGGCACCGCCCAGGAAGATCTCAAACTGCGGGGCCAGCAGCGCCTCACCCTGGGGGCCAAGGCCGGTGCCGCCGCATTGGGAGCAGGTGACACGGGGACCATCCTGAAGGATGAAGCCGCGGCCGATCTCTAGACCGGCAAACACTTCCTCGTGCGTCGAACAGCCGGTGCAGGGGATAGGCACCCAAAGGGGCCGACCGCCGGCGGTGCGGGCGAGGCCGACTTCGGCGAGCGAGAGGGCGGTGGCGGGTGGTCGTGGCTGGTTTGGGGCGGCGGCGGCGAGGGCAGCTCGCTGCTCAATAGCCGCCCGACGCTGGGCGCGCTGGTGCGGGGTTCTGCCGGGCATCCTTCACCGGAGGTTATTGAAGAGTGCGGTGATCGCATCCACCGCAGGCGTCAACGCCACTAACATGCTTCCCAGCAACGCCGCGCACACCGCGATCAGCGCGATGATGGCGGCGGCAGTCGTGAAATTCACGGAATCACCGCTCCCTCCATTTGAACAACAGATAAACGGTGCCGGTCACCGCGGTGGTGCGCAGGGTGAGGTTGCGGGTGGTGGCGCCGCGAGACCCCAGGACGACACCGGTCAGATCCACTGTCACCGAGGTATTGGCGGTCAGGCTGTACTTGGAGATGGTCGTGCCGGAACCGACGTTAGAGGCGGAGAAGGCGGCGACCGACGGCGTCGGTTCGGTCCCGGAAGCCCAATTGTTCAGGGCGACTGGCGTGAGGGTGGTGGTGGTGGCGGCGGTGCCTTTCTTTTCCAGGGTGACGACGACAGCGACGGTCGAAAATATGTAAGCTGCATCGAGGTAGGCTGTTTTGGATGAGCCGACTGGCTGCTGGATGGTCAAGACCTCGGCCCCGGCCGCCAACACCGTCTCCTTGAAGGCGGCGTAATAGCCGGCCTGATCGGCCTCGCGGATGGCATCGGGCAATTGCCCAAAAGCGGCGGACGCGACGGCAAAGGCTGCCAAAAGCGCAATCGGGCGGCGACGGGTGGTTTTCATGGCGGTGGCAGCGGGGTGACACGATTCATGCCGGCATTCTTGTAGATGGCCTCGCCGAACACAAAAATCTCGAAAGCATCGCCTAAGGCGTTGCCAAGGTTACCGGCAGTCAGGCCGCTGATCGTGAACACGCCGGCGCTAGCCTCCCAGCCGAAGTGAATGCCGGCGCCGGCGAGCAGGGCGCCGATCATGGCGGCTCCACGCCCGGCCCAGCCAGCGTTGTCGGCGAGCCACGGAAAGCGGCGCCACTTCTTCAGGCCCTGGATAGCTGTCACTAGAACAAGCGCCGCCACACCTTGCGCCGCCGGGAATTCCATCTTTCAGTCCTCCTTGCCGTAGCGCCGCTGCCGCGGCGCGGAACGCCGTGCGGGAGACTCCTGACCGATGCTGGGGTACCGACGGTGGACGGCGGCGCGGACGCGGGCCTTCTCGGCCATTCCTGTCAACCCTCACCACCGGCGAAAACTGGCGATCGCAGGCGGGTCCGAGTCCGAGCCGGTGGCTGAGGCGTAGCCGGAAACCGGATGCCGACATGCGTTTTGCCGTTGCGCTGCGGATAAAGCGTCAATTCGAGGTCCATTTTAGAGAATATCTGCGGGACTTCACCGGAGACACCACCGGTGGCGGCGGCGACAAAGCCAGCGGCGGCGAGCGCATCAACGAGGTTGTCAACCGTTGGCCACGCCCAGGCGATGACCGGAATATCCAGGCCGAAGATGCCGACGCTCTCGACGGTCGCCGCGTGGATCGAGAGCAGATGGGCAATTTCGGCGTCGTCAAGCGCCTTGGCGACCTTACCCATGAAGTCGGCGTGTTTCTGTGGGTCCATCATGCCTCTGAATACCGCCGGTGGCGCTTCTTCGGCGGCAGGTTCGACATCCGACGACCATGCATCCGGGAGACAATCTCGCGGGCGACCTTGGTCGGCATAGCGTTGCGGGCCCGCCCGGCGAGCGAGGCATGGGCCAGTCGGACCTGGGCTTGACTTTCTGGCACATCGGCCTCCTTGCCGGTTATTGTAATCCAGTTGATGGGTCGGGTGCAAGGGCCGTCGAAAATACCGACCCGCGTCAGGTCAAAGGCGGCCCATTTGCACTGGGCCATCGCGGGCTAAATCATACCTCGATGGTGGGCGCAACCAGGGCGACCGGCATCTCGAAGTGGCCAAGGTCCTTGCGAACGCCATTGACGACGACGCCCCACTTCAGGCCGAGGGCCTGGCCGATGGCGCCGACTTTCTGCCAAGCAGGATCTTTCTCGTCCCACGTCAGCTTATCCGGTCCATGCAGGGCGTACTGCTCATAGGGAGCGACGTCGATGGCTAGCCCAACGAGGTGGCGGCTTTTCGCCGTCCAGGAGACGCCCTCAGCGATGGCCTGGGCCTGCTCGGTCTGGGACCGCCGAGTGTTGACGATCATCAGGGCGACGCCAGCCTCGGCGGCGCGGGCGATCAATTCCATGGCCTTAGGCAGGAAGGCCGGATCCAAGGAATCGAGTCGGCGGTCAGCAAATACCATCGGTCATTCCGGCGGACGCAACCCGTCGGTGGAGACGGCCGACCGGCGGCGGTACCGGCAAGGGCCGCCTAATCTTCCTAATCATGGCCCTCATGGCCTTGGCCTCGATTTGCCGAACCCGTTCGGGGGTTACCCTGAAGGCCTCGGCCAATCCCCTCAACGTTTGGAACTGGGCGCCAATTCCGTAGCGCGCCCGCAGGATCCGCTCACACCGGACGGGTATCCTCGCCAAGGCGCGCTCGACCAACTCCTTCGCCGCCAGAGCGTCATCGCCCACAGGCGCGATCGACGGTTCCTCGACCTCGCGCAGGGGCCGCTCGAAATCGGGTGGCTCTGGATCGACATAGTTGACGGTCCACCGCATTCGATTATTCGGCTTATCCCGGACGTAGAGGCCGTTGCGCATGGGCCTAATTTGGGCAATAACTGATTTGACAAATCAGGCCAGACGGCGCTACGCTTGGGGCCTGACGTGGCAGGCTGGGATCAGACTGGCTTCTTTGCCGGCTTGTTCCGTTGCCGCGCCCGCTTCCACTTCGCTTCGGCCTTCAGCAAGTCTCCCTTGGAGACGGACAGGACCGTGCGGAGGGCGTTGTTCATGCGTTCGGCGTCCGTGCTTCCAGGAACGTGGGGTGGCGGTAGTGGTTTCATGATGACTCCCGGGTCTCGGTATTTTCTGATGGCGGCGGTGGTTCGCTGGGAATGAGCGGTTGCTGTCGATAGTCACCAGGGAGGCATTGCGTGTCGCGTGGGAAACGGATTCGGAGCGCAAGGCTATCCAGCGCTTGAACATAAGCGTGTGGCTTGCCATCGAAAGTCAGGAACTCATCGCACCTCAATTCCATCGCGGATGCCAGGTGAATGGAATCCGCTCCACCAAAACTTAAATTGTGAACCCATCGTAAGTTCCTGGCTCTTTCAGCCACCAAGATCGTATCCTGGATTAGGAACAGATATTGCCCCGAGGTCAGGAATCGCTTGAAGAGTGTTTTGACGTCTTCCGTCACGATGCCTCTGGCATGAGTACACTCAGCCACGGAAAGAATCGAAGTGAGCACCTCAATTTCACCGTCATGAGCGGCATTCAGGAGTTGTGTTAAATGCCAAATGTCATTCTCACGCCCTGGTTCGTTGTCGCCAATGGAATGAAGAGCAAGCTCGATGAAGCAGCAGGAGTCCATGTAGACCCTGGGCTTAGTCGGCACGCTGCCTCACCTCGTCGATGAAATCCTGTAGGCTTTGATCGCCCAGCATAGCTGGAGCGCATCCTACAAAGCGCTCGAAGTCCTCCTTTGAAAATGTGTCGGCCAATGCGACTCTGTCCACCCGAAGTTCCTCAATCTGCCTGTTAACAAGATCGGTCTTAATAAAACCGTATACGTGCACAACAGCGTTTTGTTGTTGGAGCACGAGAGCAAGTTCATCATACTGCTTACGACTGCTATAAATACACTTCACAAGTTCGCCAGTGGAAAGTTCTCTCAACTGGAAATGCGGCGGGGACGCCCCAAAGAAAATGGAATGAACTACACCTTGAATCGCACCATGAGACCGGACTACGGTTTGCACTTCGGAAGCGATCAACAGTGCTTCCTGCTTAGTGAGGTCGTGCCACTCTTCCGGTCCTTGTTCTGGGCCGTCTACGGGAGGCAATCCAAATCCAACGACTTCCTCTAGTTCTATGGGATCAGCGATTCTGGTGTACTGCCTGATCGTGGATGGGCGAATCCTGGCGTCCGGTCGTCTTTTCGCAACATTCCTGAAAGCCTGCTTGAACGCCTTCGCCTTATGATCCTCGACCGGCTCCGCCTTAACCGCCGTGAATCCTACAGAACCTTCGTAGAACCCCGTCCCGATCCATCCTAGTCCAGAATCGATTTGGACATCTTGGCCTAACAGTTCCAAGAAGTGCTGAAGTTCTAGAGAGATGCGAGCGAGCTTGTGTAGTGGGATTCCAGGTCTACCCTTATTCAAAAGAACCGGGATGCGCAACTCAGCCATGTGGTACACTCCTAACTGAGTGTACGCGTACGGCGTGGCAACCGCCGATCGTGCTACGTGATCCGTTCAAGATTTTCTGGGCCGCTAGCCTTCGCGGGGCGTGCGGCCCCTGCCTTCCTAGCAGACGTTTCCGGCGCATTATACCAATGTTAACCCTTGCCGGAACGCTTTCCTCTGCTCTGCCGTTGAAACTGGTGCGGCAGAGCCTTCATGCCCTGACCCGCTCGGAATCCTCCTTCCCAGTCAGCCGGTTCCAAGTCAGGCGCTTCCCGACAATCTGCGACAGCGCAAGGCTAAACCGCTGCCCGTCGTTCATCAGTTCGCCGTCTCCGTCCTTTCGGTTGTTGTAGCGGAACGCCTGCTCGTCGAAGTATCGAAACAGATGGAACGGCTCCACACTGATGTATGTGCCGTGCAGCCCGCGCTTCGCCAGACTCCAGAAGTTCTCCATGGTGTTGGTGTGCACGGCGCCCCGAACGTATTCTACCGCATGATCGATGATCTGGTGGGCGTAGTCCCTCTCCAGTCCGTCGTAGGACAGCAGTTCATCTGTGAAGATCGCCGCGCCCGCTTCCACATGCTCCTTCACGGTGCCCTGGAGAGTGTTCTTCTTCCGGTCGGGCACCACCACGGTTCGCACCTTCCCGCCCCGCTGCAAGATACCGAGGACAGGCACCTTGTCGTGCGGGCCTGACTTGGTGATCTTCTTCCGCCGCCTGCTCAAGTGCATGTTGCGGGCCTTGCCGCCAATGAAGGTCTCGTCTACCTCGACCTCGCCGGAGAGCTTCCCACCCTCTTTCCCTTGTAGCGCCAGCCGGATGCGGTGATCCATGAACCATGCGGTCTTTTGGGTGACGCCGATGGCCCGGTGAATCTCATAGCTGCTGACGCCGTTCTTGCAATTCACGATCTGCCACATCGCCAGCAGCCACTTGTCTAAGCCAATCGGGCTGTCCTCGAAGATGGTGCCGGTCTTGGCGGTGAACTGTCGGGCGTCGTGGGTCGCGCTGCACTGCCAACGGTTGTACTTCTCTAGGAGAGCTACTTTTTGGCTCCCGCAGCGGGGGCAGATGACGCCGTTCGGCCAGCGCCGTCGCACCAAGTAGTCCCGGCAATTATCGGGATTGGCGAAGTAGAGGATCGCTTCTTGAAGAGTGTTGGGTTCCTGTGCCATGCTTCAAGCATAGCCGATCTGGTTCGATTTGTCAAGTAAATTATTGCCCTAATTTGGGGCGAATTCATGATACTCTAGAACGGCGGAGGATGAAACCATGGCGTTACGATCGGCAGAGGAAATATTGTTGCAGAAATTTCCGGGCCTGAAGCGCACCGACGACGGCGAACTGGAGGGCCACGGCGCGGCCTGGCGGCAAGTAACGACCGACAGCGCTGTGGGGGCGGCGCTCTATGCCGCCCTGCCGCTGGTCGGCTTGGATCCAACGGCGTTCGCGGTGACGCAGTTCGAGGTGCGGATCACGACGCCAGCGTTTCCGGGTCGGCAGCCAGACCAGCTTGTGATCGCCGGGCCGGGGTACGAAGGCATCCACGAGGCGCGGCTGGTGAAGCGGAACGCCTTCGTTACGGCGACTGAGATTAAATCGGACCTGGCCCGCGCCCGGCGATGAGTCGGCGGGGCCGTCAGGCGGATGGCTAGACCCAGACGACCGGTGGTTTTGCGATGATCCTGAACGCTGACGCTCGGGCGATTCCGCTTCCGGACGAGTCGATGCATTGCTGCATAACCTCGCCGCCGTACTGGGGGCTACGGGATTATGGGGCCGAGCCGACGGTTTGGGATGGGGAACCGGGGTGCTGCCAGCACGAATGGGACGCTGAAAAGTGGCAGCCCCGCGATAGCAGACGAGATTCACTCGCATGGGCCACCGGTGGCAACCCGGCAGCTAAAATCAAAGCTGCACGGCAAGGCGCATTCTGCCCCAAGTGCGGTGCTTGGCGTGGTTCGCTCGGCCTGGAGCCGACTCTGGAACTTTATGTCGCGCACATCGTCGATGTGCTCCGTGGGGTCCGGCGGGTGCTGCAGGATGACGGAACATTGTGGTTGAATCTAGGGGACTCGTACACAAGCGGTGGTCGCAGCACACGCGATCCCGGCCAATCAAAACCTCACCTCGCGTTCAAAGACGACAACTTCGCGGATGGATTACGACCTGGCACGCCACCCGGCCTCAAGCCTAAAGATCTCTGCGGTATTCCCTGGCGCGTGGCCTTTGCGCTACAAGCGGACGGTTGGTATTTGCGTTCTGACATTATATGGTCGAAGCCGAACCCGATGCCGGAGAGCGTGCAGGACCGGCCCACCAGCAGCCACGAGCACGTGTTCCTGCTGACGAAGTCCGAGCGGTACTACTTCGACGCCGACGCGATTGCCGAGCCGTGCGTAACCGCCGACACCCGCCGGCTGTACGGTTCGCAAGGGGCCTGGGAGATGGACGGGAGGCCAAAGGAACAGCAACACGGCGGGCAGCAGCGCGGGCGCGAGGGGCGCAACAGCCGAATACACCAGGATCGGGACCCGCAACATCCGAGCGAGAGAGAGATTCGCAAGCAAGACGCGGTTGGTAGATACGCTGGCAAATGGAGTGGGCAGGATCCCCAGTCGTCGGGCCGGCGGCTTTTACAGAATATGCACGATGCCAGGGCGGCTGGAGCCGACCATGATTCCCCTTTCGGCCTAACCCGCAACGCGCGCACCGTCTGGACCATCCCGACGGATGCTTTCGACGGCGCGCACTTCGCTACTTTCCCCCGTGAACTGGTCCGCCGTTGCATCGCCGCTGGTTGTCCCGAACACGGTCTTGTCCTTGACCCCTTTGGCGGGTCCGGAACCGTAGCGGATGTCGCCTTCCTGATGGGGCGTCAGGCCGTAGTCATGGACCTGAAATACGATTACTGCCGGATGGCCCTTGGCCGTGTGCCCCCGTTGGCCATGTTTGGGTAACAAATTACTTGACAACTCATCCCGGTAGCGGGCCATGGTGGAACGATAGGCTGAGCCGATCCGTGGCTCTCAGGATGCGATTCGCTTCGCCTGCCTCCGCCTCTCGCGTTCCTTCTTGAGCCTAGCTTCCTCTTTTCTCGATCTTGACTTTTGGACCAGCAGCATGACACACTTCTCCTGTCACGTTGCATGTGACTATTCACCCGAGGACTCCGCCAAGAATCCACTCAGGGTGATGCCTTCATAGAGCCGGGCCGTGGAATCCACGGCCTTTAGCTTTTTAGCCTCTCCCTTCGGGCGCTTGCCTCTGCCCTGCTGCTGGTATTGGTGCGACAGAGCCTTTATAATCTGATGTGCTCGCAATCCGCCTTGCCGGTGAGCCGATCCCATGTGAGCCGCTTCCCGACAACCTGCGAAACCGCAAGGCTGAACCGCCCCCACCGTCCGGTCCGGCGGCCCGCCGAGCAAGTATCGGAACCGCTGGACCGGCCAGCAGAATAGACCAAGACGGGCGCGCCTAGCGCGTCGGATGGCCCAGGGCGACCTTCCGGGATACCGCCTGTCTACTTTTTCTGAAGCTTGCGGCGCTGAAGCCTGCGGCAGCCCGGGGCGTGCCGGATTAACTAGCGCGCCGCGAACAGGTCATGACACACAGGGCAGGGAGAATAGACGGGAGGCCGTCCGCCACGGGCGCAGACCACAGCTCCTTGTCGGGGACCAAGCTCAAATCCACTTACGCTAGAACGATACCCTAACTTGGTGCCGTTTGTCAAAGGCTGCATAGAAGAAATGTCTTTACAAACGGCATGAGTTTGTGTTAACGTAGGGCAGAATGCTCCACGGACGCCAGAGGCATCTTTTGCGGCCGAGTATGCGGCACCTGCCGCGAGGGCGGGCGATCAATGGCCTTGAAGATTTACAAGCTAACCGATCGAGAGGGACGGACCCACGGTAATACCCAGTGGGGCGAAGGGGTGGAACACACCGCACTTGGTACTGGTGCGTTTTGCACATCGGGCTGGATTCATGCTTACCTTCACCCTGTCCTTGCTGTACTGTTCAACCCCATACATGGAGCTTTCACCGAGCCGATTCTATGGTTGGCTGAAACCGATGAGATAGGCAAGGCCGATGGCCTGAAGATAGGGGTTAGGCGCTGTAAAACTATTAGGCGGCTCCTTCTACTCGGAATTACTTTGGAACAGCGAGTAGGATTCGCTATCCGCGTAGCATCGAAATTGCCTCAATCGAAGGCGTTTCAACTGTGGGCACACAATTGGCTTACGGGGCAAGATAGAACGGCGGAGGCGGCGCGGGCGGTGGCGGTGGCGGCGCGGGCGGCGGCGGAGGCGCGGGCGGAGGCGTGGTCGGCAGCGTGGTCGGCGGAGGCGGCGGAGGCGTGGTCGGCGTGGTCGGCGGAGGCGGCGGCAGAGGCGGCGGAGGTGTGGGCGGCGTGGGCGGCGGGGGCGGCGGGGGTGGGGGCGGCGCGGGCGGCGGGGGCGGCGCGGGCGGCGGCGGCGCGGGCGGCGTGGGCGGCGGAGGCGGCGTGGGCGGCGCAGGTAGTATCGATTAATTTTTTAGCTGTTGCTGAAGAATCCGGGATTTTTTGGACACACCCATTGGAGTGATTGCGACCCTCATCAGTAGGATCGCCACAGGGTCCTCAAAGCTCATGTCCTTTTCCACGTCGTAGCCCCGACGAACCAAGTACGGCAGGATTCGCTTGATGACTGTCTCGGCTTCGCCATCTATAGCCGGCGTGTTTTCATGGCTTTACGGGCCTACCTGGCGATCAAAAGGCGATGTGAAAGTCGGGCACCGGCGGCTTGTGGCGGGTTCCCTGCAAGGCGAGGCAAAAGCAGAGCGCCGGAGACCGAGACGGAGGCCGAGAATTAATCCCATCTTGTGGGGAAGTGATATAGGGGGCGTTTTTGAGCGCCGGCAAGGGCCTGTTAGGGGAATCCTGTTATCCACTCAAGCTATTCTTATATAAATATTTATATAGTCCTACCCTCAAGATGGGATCGAAAACGCATTCGTGAAACCTTCGCTGGCTGTTCGCTAAAACATCGCCTGCAAGTCGTTCATAACAAAGGATGCCGACCTTTCAAGGGCCTCACTCTCTATCAGTAGTATGCACTTCGGTTTTATGTCATTGAAAATAAAGGGCCGGAAAGTCGATTTCACAAACCGTAAAAGGTGGCTTTTTTTCTAGGTACTTTTGGCGCGGACGGCAGGATCCTACAGCAACCACCATGTACCTGTCTGGTCCCGTCAGTGCGTCGGCGTCGGTGATCCTCAAGCATCCATGCCCCCAACGGCCCTCCCCCTTTCCCAAAGCACTTTGCTTACTCCTTCAGTTGAGCAGCACCTCCAAACTGGATTAGTCCATCGCCATCGGCCATTAGCCTTTGCTCTCAACGAGTCCGGACTCATGCCCACAAGCGTAGAATTAAAGCGCTAGGGGGCGTATGGGACCCACGGCGGATTTTGGTGGCCGGGGGGTCGGTCGCCTAGGTCAACTTGGCGACGCGGCGAACGCCACATTTGACGTGGCGCAAGGCCATCAGGATAGGGCGTAGTGGCCGCAGGGGCTTCGCTGGGCGCGTCGGGGAGGCCAGGGTGGTAATCGGGGACCACCAGGAAGGCTTAGGACGAAATTGCCGAACGGTTCCGCTTTTTCTGGTGCCTGCGGCAAGTCGGGGTGTGCCGAATTAATTGACGCGCTGCGAACAGGCACCGACACACCGGACAGGCACGATAGACAGGAGGCCGCCCACCGCGGGCGTGGCGCACCCGAGCGCGCCGGCGCCGGCCCACCTCGGACCACAGCTCCTTGTCAGTGATTCGGCCTAAATCCATGTGGCTTAAATCCTATCCTAACTTGGTGCCGTTTGTCAAGGAAACCTGGCAGACCGAACAAAACAAAGCAATTAGAAATTACTTGACAAACGAAGTGTAATTTGTTAATTTGAAGCCGGAAGCCTGTATTAGGAAACGGAGGAACCAATGAAGAAATCCCAAGTCGAAATAGGAGCCACTTACATCGTCAAAGTCAGCGGCAAGCTAACCGGGGTCCGCATCACCCGCGAGTCGCCGTACGGCGGGTGGGACGCAACGAACATCGCCACCGGGCGCAAGGTCCGTATCCGTGGCGCTCAGAGGTTGCGGCGGCGACAGGCCAAGCCTGGCGAGTGGGTCACCGACGTGCCATACGCTGGAGAGGCCCGAGATATCGAGGGGCGCCCGCTGCCCGCCCCCGAGCGCGTCGCAGCCTACGAGCAGGCAGGGGAGCTGGACGGCTGCTACCACTGCGGTAGCCAGCAGCACCGCACTAGCGATTGTCGCCAGACGCCGATCGCCCAGTAACAAGGAAGCCCGCAACGGCAGCAAGAAGGCGGCGGTCCTCAAGCTGATGCGCCGGGCTAAGGGGGTTACCTTAGCCGAGATCATGGAGGGCACCGGCTGGCAGGCCCACACGGTCCGGGGCTTCATAAGCGCCGCCCTGGGCAAGAAGATGGGCCTCAAGGTCGAGTCTTTCCGCAGCGAGGATAAGGAGCGCACCTACCGGGTTCCCGCGTAGGGTTCCTGCCTTGCCTCGGCCCGTCGCAGCGGGCCGGGAGGAGGGCAGTATAACCAGCGGCTTCGGATCGAGACCGCCACCGGCGAGACGTTTTTCGTTAGTGGGGATCAGGTGGAGGTGGTCTTGGCCAGGACGGAGCCATAACTTATGGCGCAAAAAACTCTGCGAGATTATGGAGAAGCCCAAATGAAGAAATCTCAAGTCGAAATTGGAGCCACCTACATCGTCAAGGTCAGCGGCAAGCTCGCCCGCGTCCGAATCACCTATGAGTCACCCTACGGTGGCTGGTGCGGGGTCAACACCGCCACGGATCGAAAGATCCACATCAAGAGCGCGGCCCGCTTGCGGCACAAGACCAGAGAGGTCGGAGAGGCAGCGTTCGTCCGGGCGCTCGCCGGGTTCGCCTGCAATCTCGCTGTGGCCGCTAGGAGCAGACATGAAGAATCAAGATGAAGTTTCGATTTCACTTGACAACCGACATGGTTCTCACCGACCACGGTGGTACGAGTTCACTACTTCTTGAGTTCAAAAGGAGAAAACCCATGAACGTAGAATTGAAGAATCGAATCAAGGCCCACATCCTCGAAGAGCCAAAGCGGCTGGACATACACAATTGGTTTACCAGTTTACGTCATGTTCGCCCCGAGCAACGCCCGAGTTGTGGTACCATTGGCTGCTTTGCGGGGTGGGCACACATATTAGCCGGAGGGAGCAAGCACGATGTGGTCAACGTATTTTCGTTTGCTCGGGAGCTCCAGATCGATTACAGTTTGGCGGACAAAGCATGTTTCCTAAACAGCTGGCCTAAGAAGTTCCTCGTAATGTGGAACGCGGCGAAGAGCGCAAAGCAACGGGCGCGTGTTGCGGGTATGGTTTTGGACGCCCTGGAATCTCCGCAGTTGTGGGAAAGGAGGGAACAAACATGAACGTGGAATTACTGCGGCGGATCACCACACACATATTGGAGGATCCGCGTCGGTGTATCATGGCCTCGTACTACGTCCGTAAGGACGAAAACGTCCCCAGTTTTAAGTCGTACGATTTTCCGCCTTGCGGCACGGCAGCCTGTATCGCCGGGTGGGCTGTTCTGTTGTTCGGGGGGGACCCAAACCTGTCTCAGGTGCGGGAGCAAGCACGGAGGAACCTCGGACTGACGGTCGATGAGGGCGAAACGCTGTTCGAGGTGGCAGCCTGGCCCGAGCGGTTCCAGCATATGTTGCCTTTGGCAACCCGAGGGTCATACTATGACGAAGGGACCCCAGGGTTCGCCCGCGTGGTCGTACTGCGGATTGAGCATCTTATCACCACAGGAGAGTAATTTTGTGGTAAGGCAGGCCGAACCATGACCGAACTTAGAATCGCCCTGAACTACGGCGGGTTGACCTTCGCTTGCCGAGTGCTGGCCGTTAAAACCACCTACGGCCGCCGACGCCTTCAGGTCACGCCCGTCGCCGGCTCCGGCGTGGTCTGGGTCTGGGCGTCCCGCGTATCACCTATCCCCGCGGCCGAACCCGCCGACCCAACCGCGGCCGCGCCCGACGCGCCAACCGTCGGTGCCGTCGGCAAGGAGGGTAAACCATGACCTGCATCACCTGCGGTTCGCCGTGAGTTTGTGCTAGTGTCAAATCCCGTGGAGGAAAATACCATGACGCAGCAGCAAGGAACCTGTCCCGAATGTGGTTCCCCGGACCTGGACTGGCGTATGTGGCCCGTTGCCGCCGCCGCCCGCGCGCGCCTGCCCTGGGGTTTCGCCCAGGAAGACGAGGTGGACGATTACGCCGAGGGGTTTTGTTGCCGGAATTGCGGTGCCGGCCCCTTCGAGCATGAGGAACTGGATCCGCCGGCCGACGACGAGCCGCCGCTTGCGGCCCAGCCACCAGCCACCGACGACTCGGACTCGGCCAAGGATCCGCCAATCGAACTGGCCGACGCTGCCGACTACGATGTCCGACGCCTCACAGACATGGGATTGTTGCCGTGACCTGGCTTACCCTGGGCGAGCTGGCGGTCTACCTGAAGACCTCCAAAACCACCCTCCGCCGACTCAGCCATCAGGGCATCCTGCCTACCCACCGCCTCGGCCGCCGCCTGCTGTTCGACCAGGACGAAGTGGATTCCGCCGTCAAGCAGGGTGCTTCCGCCTCCGCCGCGCCTTCCGCGTCGCCGGACGCCGCCTCCCCTTCGCCGACAACCCGGCTGGCGGTAATTCACCGGCATTCGCCGGATTCTCAACCATTTTGATAGAACTCGCCACGTTTGCCGGAAACATGCCGGGCGCTGCCGGTAATTCCCTCGGCTTGGCGTCTGGCGACTTCGGAAACCCGATTAAAAGCCCGACATTTACGTTCACCGGCGGCATATTGTTCTGTCCTAAAATCACATCTCGATAGATTTCCGGCCGCGCCGCCTTCAATAAAAAGATCGCCGCTGTGTCACTCCGCTCGATCGCCCGCTTCCGCAACGCTGTTTCCAGGCGCTGGATCGCCTGTTCCTTCGCATCCTCAAATGCCGCCATATATTCTGGATCATGCCGCCATTCGTAGTAATGATGGTCCCGGCTGATCTTACTTAATCGCTCGGCGCCCAGTAAAGTTCCGGCCTCGACAAACGCTTTCAGGAAGACGCGCTTCTTGACGTGCCTCAATTTGCTGACGATTTTCCCCGGCACTACCTCCGGCCCATACATACTGTTTCCGCCCGTTCCTTAAAGGTGACAAGGCTACATAGACGTTACCACAATCGCGGACCGCCGGTCAACAGGCAGTGTCCTAAACTTGCCCTTGACTGGTGGTCCCCTGATATGGTATAAAAACACGTAGAGCCTCCCTGAGCAAGAGGTTCACTCGGTGGTGGAGGCGGCGGGGAATCGAACCCGCCCGGCGTGAGCTTGATTAGGGCTGGCCGGAACCCGCGTTCACCCCCTGAAGCGCAAATTGCTTTGAAAGGGCCGCGCTTAACTAGGCGGCCCTTTCGTTTTTCAGGTGTGGCTGTTCAAAGCTTGCCGCACCTCCTCGATGGACTCGGGCCGGATCGCATACGTAAATACTCTCGATCGCCACTTGTTGACCGGCTAACGGTCCCGCCCGCCACCCAGCAGCCACACAGATTTGCCCAGCAACCCGCTTGCGACGCCGGCTTCATGATACATTGAAACAGAAGCGATAACAGAATGTTTGGACTATGGCCCTGACGCCGGCTAGGCCCGCAAACCTGCCCGATTTCCGGAAGCCGCCGGTGGCCGAAGCGGTCTTGTCGCTTCAGTTCGAGCCCTGGGTTTCGACGTCAACGTTGCCGGACGTATTGGCTCGGCCTGAGGTTATAACAGCGGCGGTGGAGCAGGCCACGCCAACGTTGCACACGATCATGATCCGCAGGCCGGAGTTTTCGTTGGACATTCAGGGCAGCGGCCCGATGCCCCAGGCCTTCATGAAGAGCGTGCAAGGAGTCGTTGACGTGCTCGGGCTTCCCCCGGGGTGGAACTCCTACTCCGCGAAGCCGATTGAGCCGCGGAATGCCATCCGGGCAATCCGACTATTGGCCGAGTTCCTGGAGCCGACCACGCCGCCCCCGATTATTGTGCCGACCGTACGGGGAGGAATTCAGTTCGAGTGGCACACCAAGGGCATCAACATTGAGGTTTACGTCGATTCCCTCGATGGCGTCAGCTTCTACGCGGAACGGGCCGGATCAGGCGAGAGCCAAGAGCGTCCGCTGGCCGGCCATGAGCACGAATTGAACCTGTGGTTGCAGCGCATCTCCGAATAGTAGTGGTGCTTTAGCGTGGAGATGAACCGTTTCGATTACGATTTCGGCCAGGTCGTTCGATACTTGCTCGGCGGGGTTCGCTGGCTTCTTCCCGGCCTTGGCCCACCGCGCCATCACCGCCTTCCGGGCGATCTCTTTTCGTTCATCAGACGTGAGTACGTTGGCCCTAGCCTTGCCGCCCTTGGCTACTCCGAGATTTAGCGGACTAACCCGGCTTCAAAGCGCCCCCGCCCCTCATGGTTTTCTCAGGCGAATTTTCGCCCCTTCGGCCGTTCCGCCGAGCATCACCATGATGGTGGCATTTTCATTGCGCAAGACGCCCGAAGCCAAGACGCCAAAGGCCGCCGTCTGGCTTCCACCGGCCACGGTCACCGCCGCCGGCGCGTGCAAGGCTGGACTGGAACTGGCCACGATTACCGGAGTCGCCGCCACCGCTGGCAGGTTTAAAGTCACGCTACAAGCGCCGGTCTGGCCCTCGCCCAGCGTCGTCGGCGCGCAGGTTAGGCTGGTCGGCTTACGGGCCGCCACCAGCTGTAGCGTGATGGTCGCCGTCGCTCCGCCCGCCGTCGCCGTTATGACCACTGCCTGGTCAACAACGACTGTACCGACCGAGATGGGGAAGTTCATGGTCGTTGCCCCCACCGGAATCACGACTGACGGCGGCACGACGACCGCCGGGTTGTCGGAGGTGAGCGCCACCACCGTTTGTGCCTCGGCCGCGGATACCGTCAATGCAATGGCCAAAGCAGCGAGCGTCACGCACAACCTGAGATTTCGCCACACTCGGCGGCTGAACCGGGGCCAGCCACCCCAAGCAGCCTCTTTGCCTTCCCCTTGCCACAGAGTGGAGCCATTCGACAGGACGTACGCGGTTTTGGTTTTCATAGATTTCATTGTACGACAGTGCAAAGCCCCGTCCCGGCACTTTTGTAGACCGTCGGCGAACACTGCAAACCCAGTATACCACTACCGCCCATCACGGGAAGTTTCAGCGCGTCGACGCCCACGTCGGTTCCATCCGTTGCCGCGCCTTTGTAGGGGCTGGAGGCAGCCAACCGGAAATCCCCGGCCACCGCGTTCGTGAATCCAATCATAGCCTCCGAGGCAGGCCAAAAGTTCCCCGCCGGGTAATTTGCGGGGGCCGTGGCCCGCAGGATGGCGTTCGCCCGCATCGCGTAGCTCGGCGCCGCCCCGGCCGTCCACATGTTGTTGAGCGCGGCGGTGCCTTCAGCGATGCTGCCTAACCAGACACCCGCCAATGCCGAGGCCGCCCCCATTGTAGTTAAAATGTTGTCGTTCACCACTAGGCCCTCGTTCTTCTCGGGTTGTTGCGCGCCGGGCGTCCACATCAAGCTAGCGCGGAAGGCCACACCCTCGCTTCGATACACCGTATTGTGCCGCACGGTCAGGTCTTCCATGCCGGCGCCCGTCACGAGAAACACCCCGGTTGGGCCATCAAACCAGCCCCACCCGGAGCGTCGGTCGCTGAGGTTCTGTGCGAGGTTATTTTCGACCAACAGCCGCTCGAACGTCTTTACGTCGCCCGTCAGGTTGGCGCCGTCGCTATGCCCGAAGGCCCGGATCGCCTCGGGAGTGTTGCGGAAAATGTTATTGCGGATCGTAATATCGGCGACCGCGATATCATTCGTTGCGAGAAACGGCACGCCTGGCCGACCGAGCATCAAAATCGCCGCGCCGTTCTGATTGACGGTCCAGCCACCGTCGAAGATGTTGCCATCGATCAGCCACCGCCGGCCACGTTTCAGCTCCAGGTGATGCCGCCGCCAGTACCGCCGACCGTTCGAGACGGGCGAGTCGAAATTGAAAGCATCGGAGGTGAAAAAGTGATTGCGGCTGACCTCCACATCCTCCGAGTATGTGGCGCTGGTACCCAAGTCGTTTGTCTGGTACACGGTTATGCCGAGGCAATTCTCAAAGTAATTATTGACGATCTTGAAGGGGCCCGGTCCGCGATCCATGTTGATCGCCGAGGGGGTGTACTCGACGCTGGCGGCGTTGACCCAGTTGTGGATGTCAGAGAAATGCGAGTCGATGATGGCGTTCCGCCGGCCCTGGAAGCTGCACATAGCCAGACCTACGCGGCTGGGGTGCGGCTGTCCCTTGAAGTGTGTTCGGTCTACCGTAATGTCGGCGGAACTGTCTGGGACATCCAGCAGGCACATTAAGCGGGATCCGAACTGCGCGGAGGGGGCGGCGTCAAACTGGGCCTCATAGCTGTCGGGCGTCTTGATGTGAGTGATGATAAGTCCCATCAGTCGGTAGCCTTTGGCGTTGGGGGCCGCCCGCACGGCGGCATACTGGGCGAAGGGACTGCCGTCGTGGAAGGTCACTTGCTGATAGCCGCTTGGCGGTGAACACCACCACGGACGGTCATCGTGGAGCGGTGTATCGGTCTTGTAGAACCAGTCACCGTCAGCGCAGGTCGGTGGTACCGTTGTGCCGGAGCCGGCGGCGGGAATGGGCGTCCAGACGCAAGGACCTGTGGCGGTGGCCTTCGAGAGCGCGAAAGAGGTGGCGTCGGTGTCCCACCAGAAATCCCCGAGATTGCAGGTGCTCGGGGCCGTCGTCGCCATCCGGGCGGCGATCATGTTCGTCCGTATCGTCGCCATCTTCGGGGCGAAGGCCGGGGTCACTCTGGTTCCCTCTGGCGGCAGTTCGTTGTCCGGCGAGGTAGGGCGGATGATTATGACTCCAGGCCCGCCCGCATTGGGGCCAGTTTTCGCAGGTAGCGTATATTGGTCATGGCAGATTGCTCCGGCTGGGATCAGGACAGCGTGATTCAGGTTCCCGTCGCCACCAGAGGCAGCGTTTATCTTCGCTTGAAGATCAGTGCAGCCAGCCGCGACCGTGAATATAGAGCCGTTGATGGCGGGCATGGCCGTCGAGAAAGTCGCCGGCAGTGTCGGCAACGCTGGATGCACTGTCGGCCGCGGCAATGTCGTGAAGACCAGGTCGGGCGAGCAGGCTTCGTCGCCCGTGCAGCTCGCTCCTGTTCCCCCGGCCGTTCGGGAGCGCACGCGGGCATGAGTAATGGCTGCTGGCGGCAGGCCACCAATATGCCAGGCGTGATTCCGGACCGCGTTGAGTTGCGCCGAACAACTCGATGAGCCGTAGGTGGTGGTCGGCCCCCAGTCGAGGCAGGTGGTGGCGTTTAGGTCAGTCGTCCAAGACAGCCTAGCGCTGGCGTGGGTAATGCCGTCGATGACGGGAATGGAAAGGACTGGCGGCGCGCCATGGGCCGTATTCGCCGCCAGCGAAAAAAGCAGGACGGCGGCGACCGAAGCCTTCATGGCTCGGGCGTTGGCGCCGCCGTCGGCAGCAGGGGGATTTTTTCGAGCGTCGTGTGGATGTCCATCACCACATCCATGTAGTGGCGCAGGGCGAAGCCGCGGGCCTCCTCCGCTCGCGCCGCCCAGTCCGGCGAAAACGAATAGCCATAGCTGAAGTTGAAGTTCGCCCGCACCTTATAGTGATCCAGCCTGTTCTGCCGGCGCCATTCCTCGTTCATATACAGAAACGTCCATTCGTTGATCGCCCGGCGGTGCGTCGGGTCCTGCCAGGCCCGCGCCGATTTGTAGTACGGCGCGATCATCAACGCCTTGCTGCCGACCTTCAAGACCCGCCACAACTCGTCAAAAAACAGGAAGAACGGATCCTGCTGACCGTTCGAGCAGGCCGCGCACGGCATTGGTATATGCTCGATGAAGTGGGAGCAGAAGATTTCCTCGACCGACTCGTCGGCGAACGGCCACGGCGTGATTAGCAGATCATGGACGACATCGACGCCCGCGACCGCCGCGATGTCCACGCCGGTGAATCCGGTCTGCTTCGACTGGCCACATGCTAAATCCAGCTTCAACGGCGCGGCCGCCGTCGGCGCTGGTCGAGGTTTCCGTCGTCGCCTCGCCCTTAAGCCGCGTTTCATGCCGGTCTTCACGCTTTGTCCAGGGCCAGAAGCAGCGTGTCGTTCGCCATCAGCGTGAAGCCTTCGATCGCGGCTTTCGCCCGAACCGCCGCGGCGATCGTCACGCGAATCTGCGCCGGCGTGTTGTCCCACTCCAGGCGCACCATGGTCGTGAAATTGTACGACGCGCCCGTCGCAGTGTCGAATACGCGAAATTCGATGGACAAGTCGAATTCCGTCACGGAAACCACCGCCAAATCGGTGTAAGGATTCGTCACGAACGCCTTGATCGCCATTGTTTATTCACCTCCGTCACCAGATTATATCGCGTTCCACATCGTAGTGCCCGACCTTCACGCGGGTGTCGCAGGCGGCCTTGTAGCCTAGCCGGTGGATGTTCTCGAAGAAATAGAGATCCTGGGTGTACACCCGGACGCCGGCGCCCGGCACGACTTCCTGTTGCGTCTTGAACCAGGGCTTCGGGATTCGGCCGTCCTTGAACAGTTTCAGCCGGAACAGCGTGAATCCCATGCCCAGGCCGTTGGCCGGCTGCACGCTGTCGGGCAGCGGCGGCTGCGGCGCGAATGACAGCGGGATCGCCCTGGGATCGCCGTAGATCATCGGCTGGCCGCCCTCGCCCTTGGTCCAGTACAGGCCGCCGACCACGTCATGACCGTCAATTGATTCGTACAGCTTGAGCAGGCCGTCCGGCGGCGGCATATTATCTTCCTCCAGCGTCAGCAGGAATTTCCAATCCTTCAACTCGGGGTGGTTAAGGATCATCTCGACGGCTTGGCTATAGGCCGCGCCGACCTCCATGCCGATGACGAAGATGCGCAGAAATTTCTGATTCATCGGCGCCAGCATCGCCATCCAGCATTGGACGACTTTCGCCGGGATCAGGCCGCGCGTCGGGATCACGCACACCGTCGAAAGATTCTTGTACGTCTGCCCGCGCAGGATGCGCGACGCCGACCCAGGGTCGGCGTTGTGCCGGCCCGCCCATCCTGGATCGACGATGATCTCGGGCTTCATCAGAAGCTCGACGCCAAGTTCATCAGGACAACTTTCGCCGCCAGAGGGTTGCCGACGTTGAAAGACATATTGCTTTGAG
>Ga0247727_10001398_pt1 | contig 57455 bp, 60 predicted proteins | sample WisWelCaveWW1625_FD_202498 | JGI IMG/M metagenome (GOLD analysis project Ga0247727, IMG submission 202498) | Biofilm microbial communities from Wishing Well Cave, Virginia, United States - WW16-25 | ecosystem: Environmental > Aquatic > Deep subsurface > Groundwater > Cave microbial mat | place... | reverse complement strand
CCAAAGATTTTTTTTTAAAACAGGAAGCGCAATACTGAAAAGTGTTGCGCTTTTTTTATTGTAAAAATTTCTGTCAACTTTATAAGTATGATTTGGTAATTGTTGGGAAAAGTGTATTTTGGTAATAAGAATTTTATTTTCTCAAAAACTTCAGTCATGAAAAGTGATATTGTCCTTTGATTCCGTTTGTTGCTTACGGAACACCCATCTTATAAAACTGCGCTTGCAGTTTTTAAAAAGCAACGGATCTCAACTTTCTTAATCAGTTGTTTTTAAATCCTGAACCATGAAAAAACTATTTTTTGCAACAACAATTATTTTCTGGAGTAGTATGTTGTTTTCTCAACAACTGCAAATACCTCAAGACCCGAATGCTAACTTCTACGACATGTTAGATGATTTTTATTCTCAGGATTTAAATCCCGATCCAGCGGAAGGAGCCATTGAGGAACAAGTTGAAAGGATGGATCATATCTGGTCTGAACGTTTGTTCCCATATGGTGATTGCAGAATTGCTGCTGAGGCAATGGTTGAATATGCAAGTGATTATAGCCAGACCATGGGTAATGGATACGATCCAAACTGGATTGAATTAGGACCTGTTGGAAGTCCAATTTTGGCCCCGGAAAATGGAAATCAAACACCCGATGACATTGGAAGTGGTCAAATCCATCGCATAACATTTGATCCAGATTATACCGGGAATTTGAATAAGACCATCTACATCTGTTCGTCATATGGTGGATTGTGGCGTACAGAGAATAATGGCAATGAATGGGAAAATGTGAATACAGACATCGGCATTCCTTATAGTTCAGTTGCGGACGTGGCAGTTGCTTACGGAAACAGTAATTATCTCTTTATTTCCACCGGTGAAGCTGATGGAGGCATTGCGAATGATTTCGACCCCAATTGGAGTAAAACAAATCCAATAAATACGATCGGTGTATTTAGATCGCTTGATAGAGGAGAAACTTGGGAGGAAATAAATTCAGGATTCATGGAAGAATTTGAAGATCAAAATTATGTTGGGACTACAAGAAAAATAATGATTAACCCAATAGATGATAATCAACTCTTTGTTGCAACCACCGAAGGAATAATGCGATGTAATAATGCCTTAGTTACCATACCAACGTGGGAAAGAGTATTCGATGGTTCTGAAATTTATAGCGATGTTGATCGCGAGTTCCGAGGGTTGGCGTTTAAGCCTGGATCGCCTGAAACTATTTATGCCTCAGGAAAGGATATATATAAGTCAGACAACAACGGAGACCCAAATACATGGGTTTCGCTAACTGGAAATGGAACTGGTCTTGATCTTTCAAACATACCAGATAACTTTCGAGTAAAAAGAATCAATATTGCAGTCACCGATGATGACCATGATGTTCTGTACGCTTACCTATTTGGTACTGAAGAATTCATGAATAATAATGAGATACAAATAAGAGACAGAATTTACATCTATAAGCTCGATGATGGGATATGGGTAAAAAGATATAGTTACATAGCCTCTGACGGCAATTATTCAAGCATTTCATGGTTATCAATTGCCGTAAATCCAAATGATGAAGATGAGTTTTACTTTGGTCTTTCAAATGTTCAAGGAACAGATCCGAACGTAATGTCTGATGGACCGGATGCAGATAATTACAGCGATATTCACAATGTTTCTTATTATGGAGAGTATTTAGCATTTCACGCTGATGTTCATGCGTTAGCCTTTCCTCCAACAACAGCACTAAATCAAAATCTATATTGCGGAAATCATGGAGGATTCAGCATTATGGCACTTCCATGCAGTTATAATGGCTTTAATGCTCCTGGCTTCGAATGGGTAGGTGATTGGGAACAAAAAAATATTGGACTAGCAGTTGGCATTATTTGGTCATTTGATGATTCTGAAAGATCTAGAAACAGGATTATCACAGGTCACCAAGATTGTGGAATAAATTACAAATCAGGCGAAGCAAACACTTCTTGGTTCCATCTTGAATATGGAGATGGTTATGGTGCTCAGATTTCTGATGAGAATGAGGATGTGATGTTTTATATTTCCGGAGAAACATTTTTAGGATACGAAACATCGGATGAATATTCGTTGTTGCCAGATGATCCAGAAGGAGGAGTAACAAACGTACCAAAGACATTCCAGATAAAGAACAAGTCTGATAATGATAAAATGTATTTCGGATTCAATGAATTATATCGAAGAGAAATGGATATTCCGGATTCGGACCCAACACCGGAAGAAATTTGGACACTCATTTCAGATATTCACAAAACAGAACCATTAGGATGGAAACGACAAATCACTGAATTTTCGTTTTGTAAAAACATTCCATTACAGGTATATGTCGTTACAGGCGGTGAAACGGGATTAGTGAATCCACATTTATTCAGATCAACAAATCCGAATTGCGATGTCTATGACGATAATGTGATTTGTTATGAGGACATAACCGGTAATATTCCTTTGGGGGCTTTGTCAGTGGTTCCAGTTATCACTGGGATTGCAGTTCATCCAACCAATCCGGATAAGTTTTGGATTACGTTCACTGGCTATGAGGAGGATTACAGAGTGTGGTATTCGGATTATGGGGGAGATAACTTTTATAATGCTGACCCAAATAATACTTTACCGCGATTGCCTGTCAATGCAATTGCCTACCAAGAAGGGACTGATGATAGATTATACATTGGAACTGATGTTGGAGTTTATGTACTTAATACGGTTACAGGTGATTGGGAAAAATATGGTGACTTCCCAAATGTCAGAGTGCATGAATTGAAAATTAATTCGTGTTTAGGAAAATTGAGGGTTGCGACATTTGGTCGTGGAGTTTGGGAAGGCGATTTATTGCCTCCGGATTATCTGGGTTATCCGTACGAGGCTACGGAATTGATTGATCAGGATGAAACATGGACTGACCCGAAAGTGATGCATTCTAATTTGACTATTAACACAGGTGCTACACTGACAATCGAGAATGATGTCTATATGCCCTTTGACGGAAAAATATTTGTGAAACGAGGGGGCAAATTAATTGTTGACGGTGGTAAAATAACTAATGAGTGTGATGCTATGTGGGGTGGAGTAATTCTTTATGGCAATTCTGACTTGGAACATCCAGATGTTTCAGAAGTGCTCAACGGTAATTACCCGGCAAGTTCAGAAGATCATGCAGTTATCTTTTTGAAGAACGGAGGCATACTTGAAAATGCTGCCAACGCCATTACAACAGCAGGACAGAATACCGACTTCGGCTTTAACATGGATTATAGCGGTGGAATTGTAGTTGCAGAAAATTCAACCTTCCGAAATAACAAACGTGATGTTGCTTTCATGAGCTTTACTGAAAGCAGAGACATCAGTTATTTCAGCAATTGCACTTTTGAAAGAAATCAGGATTACAGGTTGGATGCTGACGAAACATTCGCGCACATCACTATGTGGGATGTGCACGGAGTAAGTTTTCGCGGTTGTGAGTTTGTAACCAATGATCCTGAAATGGATTTGACCGTAAATGGCAGTTCAACTTTGCTTCCTCAGTTGGGTGAGGGCATTTACAGTTTGGATGCTGATTATACGGTGACAACAGAAGGAAGCGTACCCACGGAATTTACGCAACTTGCCCGAGGAATTACCGCTCATTTTACTCCCGATTTTTTTTCCAATACAGTTTACGGCAACTTACTTGTTGAAGGATCAAATTTTATTGATGTGCAGAGAGGAATGCATCTGATGGGAGCAACATCACCCGTGGTAATCTATAATAATTTCAGTTTTGACAAATTATTTTTTGGTAGCATGGCAGATTATGTTGTAATCACTCACGGAATTTATCTGGAAGGATGTAACAGTTACACGGTTGAAGAAAATCATTTGGCGGCATCGAATGTGACACAACATACCGAGAATGCGGTTTTCAGTTGGGGTATAGTTGTTCATAACGGACATGCTAACAATGAAATGATCTACAGGAATGAGTGTCATAATTTGATGGGAGGTATAATTCCGTTGGGCTTGAACGGTATTTCTACTACAACGGTGAAAAAAGGTTTGACCATGAAATGCAACACTTTTACAGGAAACAATGCTGACATAAGTGTACGACATGGTAATGACATCAACAATATTTTTCTTGGCATAGGTGTAATGCAAAACACCCAACCAAGAGTACATCCACTTCAAGGACGGTGTTTGCCTTTTAATCTTGATCAGTTCGGACAAGCACCTGCAAACAATCTTTTCAGTATTAACGCAGCGAACTCATTTTTTGGAGAATGGCATATATGGGCGCACGCTCAAACCAATAATTTCAGATATGCTTACGCGCAGTTTTGTACGAATTGTCAACCTGTTAACAGTAAAACGTCATTGAATATAGTTACCAAGCAAATGTGTCCGGGGATCTTTATGGGTAGTCAATCATGTCCTACATTGGTTCAGATGACAGGAGGACAAATGCGATCATTTATTCAGGAAAGAGATGGAGATCAAGAATCGCTCGATGCACAAATGCTTTCTTTAGACCTTGAGTCGGATCAGCAAAAACTTGATCTTCAGTTAGCCACTGCTGCGAATATTGATGCTGTTTATGACATACTTCAACAGGAAGAAATTGTGAAGCCGGAAGTACTTGATCAGGCAATTGCGCATTATGCGGCATGCTATGATCTACAAGGATTGAAAGATGCATTGATTTCCAAAAGTGGATTAGCAGATGAAACAGTTGAGGAATTGTTGATGGCTCAACTTCCATACACGCAGAATGATATTGATGAAATTCAAGCTGCACAAAATCAGGTTTCACCCTACGAACAGTTTCTGCAATCCGTTGTTCAGAATAAAACTGATCGGGAAATCTATACACGCAAATTGGCTAATTATTATCTGAGTGTACAGGAACGCGACAGCCTGATCGAATTTCTCGAAAAGGATACATTCCGTTACAGCAAAGAATTGTTATTGAATTTATCGTTGGGCACAAATAATGAATCAGGACTTAACGCTTTGCTCGATGATGTTTATCCGATAGGAAACTGCGATGAATGCAGGGATTATTGGGAATGGAAAATTGATAAAACGGTATCAGATGAAATTCCTGATCTCAATGATGTTTCAGTATTAAAAACTATTGCATCAACTGAAAATCCGGTTGCCGCATATGCTATTGCAGAATTGGAGTTTATAACTGGTGAACGTTATCAGGAAATTTATCCTGAAGTTGATAGTTTTTCTCAACGTGTTAACGGCAACGAAGAAAATCCATGGGATTTAATGCGGGTTGTTGAAGACAATGTTCTGAATATAAATCCGAATCCGACTTCGGGTACTGTGATGATAAGTTGGGATATAGAACATGACGGAAATTTTGAACTTCGTGTTCAAAGTGATTTAGGGGTTGAAGTATTTTCTCGGTATTTAATCTCAACGGAGAATATAGTAACTCTGAATGTAGAGGGCTGGCAAAAAGGTCTTTACCTCGTAAGCCTTAAAAGAGGGAATGAAATAATTGCTACAGGTAAGTTAAGCGTTCAGTAGATGAAATTATTGTCGCTTTGTATGTGCATCTGTGGATGTATGTCACTCAATTCAAATGCACAGAATTATTTCAATTACACTTTTGACCAAGATGAAGTATGGCAATTTGGGTTACAAGTTCGTCAACTCACTACCGGAGAATTTTTACTTGCCGGAGATTCTGATGATTCGACTTCTGAGTTTGGTCAATTGTTGATTAGAATAAATGAGGATGGTGTTGAGCAATGGAGAAAATATATCCATGTGGATGGAAATTATTTTGAAATACTAGGCATGACAGATGAATTTACGAGTAGTGGAGAATTTTATGGAGGGGGAAACATAACAAATCCATCCACACAAATATCAGATTTGTTTTTGATAAAATATTCCTCAATTGGTGATACACTTTGGACGAAATCAATTGATTGGGATAATGAAGGGGCGAGTGACGTGGTTCTAATGAATGATAGTTTTTTCTCCGTTACTGGATTCATAAACACATTTAATGTCACGGAACCAGATGCTTTTTTAGTAAGACTCGATAGTTCAGGTAGTCAACAATGGGTTCAATTTTATGGAGGAACTGAAGACGATAGGGCTGGCTCAATTGTTATGGATGAACAGGGAAACTATTTCTTAGGCGGATACTCGAATAGCAACTTCTCAAATGGGAGTTATGATAATTATTTGATTAAAACTGATAGTTCAGGAATACTCGTCTTTGATTCGACATACGGAGGCGTAAATTCAGATGGAGGAATGTCTGTGGTTACTGTGCGAAATGACACGCTTTTTATGTTTGGGTATATGGACACAATAATGGGAAATCCTCTGCCCTTGCCTAAATCGTACGTGGGTGCTATGGATTTAATCGGTAATTTTTATTGGCGATATTTTTTCAATCAGTCCGATACCGAGCAAATAATTATTTGGAATGCAACAGTTGATGAATCCGGCTCTGTTTATTTGTGCGGGGAAAAAAATGAAGCCTTAAAAGGATGGTTAGGGAAAGTTGACAGAAACGGAAATTTCCTTTGGGAGCGTACATTTCAAACGAGACCAAACGAACCACTTGCCCAACATTATTTAACTGATGTGCAGGTTTTAGCAAATGGAGATATTATTTGTACCGGCACAGCAGAAAGCATTACCGATACAACAAGATTCGATTGGGATATTTGGGTTTTGAAAGTTGACAGCAACGGATGTTTGCTACCCGGCTGCGCGACAGGAATAGAACCTATCAAAAAACAGGAATCGAATTTCATTTTGTATCCTAATCCTGCAAATGATTTTACAACCATTATGCTTGAACGCCCGCTGAAGAAAAAAACCGAAGTAAGATTCTACAACATGATTGGCGAAGAAATATTTACAGAAACAGCAGAACAAGGAATGATTGATATTACGATTGAGGTTTCGTGCTTACCAGCGAGTTTGTATTTGTGCACTCTTTGGCAGGAAGGAGTGATGATTGGAAGTAAGAAGGTAGTGGTGAAATAAATTAATTCGATTTTTTTTCTTACCAAAATTTTAAGGCTGACAGTAAATAATCGAAGCGGAATTTCGCGACAAGGATTGAAGCGAAAATCTTTTTTTGTTTTTCACAAAAAAAATTGTAGCGGAAAGCCTGGCTGAGGTTTTGTGTAGTTAGCCGCCAACAGTATTTTTTTATTTCAAGAATGGTGAAACCATTCTTTTCCACAGTTATTTTTCCCCTCGAAAAATAATTTCCACGTTCCCTTGTGAAGTGGTATGTGTTTACCTACTTTTGCCACTCCAAAAAATAAAATAGCCCTTAGAATGCCTACGATACAGCAATTGGTGCGCCTCGGAAGAGTGGATATAAAAACGAAGAGTAAATCGCGTGCGCTGAATTCATGTCCGCAGAAGCGCGGTGTGTGCACACGTGTTTACACAACCACTCCGAAAAAACCAAATTCCGCATTGCGCAAAGTTGCCAAAGTGAGATTGACCAACCAGGTTGAAGTGATTGCATACATTCCGGGTGAAGGACATAATCTTCAGGAGCACTCCATCGTGGTGGTTCGTGGTGGTCGTGTGAAAGATCTTCCGGGAGTTCGTTATCATATCGTTCGCGGATCATTGGATACTGCGGGTGTGGCGAACAGACAACAGAGCAGATCGAAGTACGGAACAAAAAGAGGAAAGAAGTAGAAATTGTGAATGATGATTTGTGAATGGTGAATGAAGAATCAAGAAAAAAGAATTCAAAAAAAAGATCAAGAATCAGAATAAAGAATCATGAGAAAGGCTAAGGCGAAAAAAGCGATACGCGTTCCTGATATTAAGTTCAACGATCCGTTGGTGACCCGTTTTGTAAATTGTTTAATGAGTCAGGGAAAGAAGAGTACTGCATTCGGAATATTTTATGATGCGATGGACAGAGTGGAAACTCAAACGAAAGAAAGCGGATATGAACTCTGGAAAAAGGCGATGAATAATGTGATGCCGGCAGTAGAAGTAAAAGCAAAACGTATTGGTGGTGCAACATTCCAGATTCCTACTGAAATCCGTCCTGACAGAAAGATCGGATTGACGATTACATGGATTATTAATTATGCCCGCGACCGTGGTGGTAAAACCATGGCTGAAAAATTAGCTGCTGAAATTATTGCCGCTTCAAAAGGTGAAGGCGCTGCAGTCAAGAAAAAAGAAGACACTCACAAGATGGCTGAAGCAAATAAAGCCTTCTCACATTTCAAAGCATAATCATACAATATATATATATAGGTATAATGATATATATATAGGTATAATGATATATATATAGGTATAATGGCGAGGGATTTAAATCACACACGTAACATCGGGATAGCTGCCCATATTGATGCCGGTAAAACGACAACAACCGAGCGCGTTCTGTTCTATACGGGTGTAACACATAAGATTGGTGAGGTACATGACGGTGCTGCAACGATGGACTGGATGGAACAGGAGAAGGAGCGTGGTATCACGATTACTTCTGCTGCTACAACTACTTTTTGGTCATATAGAGACGAAGAATATAAAGTCAACATTATTGATACTCCCGGTCACGTGGATTTCACCGTTGAAGTAGAGCGTTCATTGCGTGTGCTGGATGGCGTGGTTGCGTTGTTTTGTGCGGTGGGCGGTGTTGAACCTCAGTCAGAAACAGTGTGGCGTCAGGCAAATCGCTATCGCGTTCCGAGAATCGGTTTCGTAAATAAAATGGATCGTGCCGGTGCTGATTTTCTGGAAGTAGTCAGTCAGGTGAAGAAAAGACTGGGTGCCAATCCTGCTCCGCTTCAGTTGCCGATTGGTCAGGAAGAATTTTTCAGAGGGGTTGTTGATCTGATTACCGGTAAAGCCTATTTATTTGATGAAGCTTCTTACGGAATGAAGCGCATCGAAATTCCTGTTCCTGCTGAAATGGTTGAACAGGTTGCCGAATACAGAATGAAATTAGTTGAGTCTGTTGCGGATTATGATGATAAGATTCTGGAAAAATATCTGGTAGATCCGACTTCGATTTCAGAACCTGAAATGATGGCTGCCATTCGCGCGGCCACTATTGATATTGCCATCATCCCGATGCTCTGCGGTTCTGCGTTTAAGAATAAAGGAGTTCAGAATATGCTGGATGCGGTGATTCAATATCTTCCGTCTCCTTTGGATGTTGAAGGAGTAACAGGGATTAATCCTGATACCGAAGCAGAAGAAAAAAGACCGGTTGATCCGAAAGCGCCATTTGCTGCTCTCGCATTTAAGATCATGACTGATCCTTATGTGGGACGTCTTGCGTTTTTCCGCGTTTACTCAGGAACACTCGAAGCAGGTTCTTATGTGTTGAATGCGCGCACAGGAAAGAAAGAAAGAATTTCACGTATTCTACAGATGCACGCTAACAAACAAAATCCTATTGATTTTATTGAAGCGGGTGATATCGGAGCGGCTGTAGGATTCAAGGATATTAAAACAGGTGATACACTTTGCGCGGAAGATCATCCGATTGTTCTGGAGAGCATGAATTTCCCGGAGCCGGTTATCGGAATTGCGATTGAGGCAAAACAAACCAAGGAGGTTGACAAATTGGGAATGGCGATTTCAAAACTCGTTGAAGAAGATCCTACTTTGAAAGTGAATTATGATGAAGAGAGCGGTCAGACTATTCTTCGCGGCATGGGTGAGTTGCATTTGGAAATTATTGTAGACCGTTTAAGACGTGAGTTCGGAGTGGAAACCAATCAGGGTGCTCCGCAGGTGAATTATAAAGAAGCAATCACAAAGGCTGTCAAACATCGCGAAGTGTACAAGAAACAATCAGGTGGTCGCGGAAAATTTGCAGACATACAATTTGAATTGTCTCCCGCTGATGAAGGTCAGTCAGGTCTGCAGTTCATCAATAAAATTGTTGGAGGTTCAATTCCAAAAGAGTTTATTCCGTCCGTTGAAAAAGGATTTAAAGAAGCGATCAAGACAGGTGTTCTTGCAGGATACGAAGTTCAGAATATCAAAGTCACACTTTTTGACGGTTCTTATCATGATGTGGATTCTGATGCGCTGTCATTTGAAATTGCGGCTAAAATCGCTTTCCGCGATGCAGCTAAAAAAGCAGGTCCTCAGTTGTTAGAACCCATCATGAAAATGGAAGTGGTTACACCGGAAGAATATACAGGTGAAGTAGTAGGCGATCTCAACCGCAGACGCGGAATGATCGAAGGAATGGAAATGAAAGGAAATGCGCAGATAGTGAAGGCAAAAGTTCCGCTCGGTCAGATGTTCGGTTATGTAACCACATTGAGAACATTGACTTCAGGTCGCGCAACTTCTATCATGGAGTTTTCACATTATGCTCCTGCACCCGCTGCAATTGTTGAGGAAGTAATGGAAAAAGTTCAGGGAAAAGTAAAAGTTTAAGAAATAGGTTATGAACCAACGCATCAGAATAAAATTGAAATCCTACGACCATAACCTGGTTGATAAGTCGGCTGACAAAATTGTCAAGACCGTTCGAACAACCGGTGCCGTGGTTACAGGACCGATTCCGCTTCCTACTGAGAAGAAAATTTTCACGGTGCTGAGATCGCCCCACGTAAACAAAAAAGCGCGTGAGCAATTTCAGCTTTTTACTTACAAAAGATTATTGGACATCTATAGTTCAACTTCCAAAACAGTTGACGCGCTCATGAAGCTCGAACTGCCAAGCGGTGTTGAGGTAGAAATCAAAGTATAAAGTCATGATAGCAATTATTGGACGTAAAATCGGAATGACAAGTCTCTTTGATGAGAAAGGAATCAACACTCCTTGCACCATCATTGAAGCAGGTCCATGTGTGGTTACACATGTAAAAACAAAGGAGAAAGACGGATACACCGCTGTTCAACTTGGTTTTGGCGATCACAAAGAAAAAGGTACACCCAGTGCATTGAAAGGACATTTCAAAAAAGCAAATACAACACCGAAAACAAAGGTGATGGAGATGCGCAATTTTGATATTGCAAAAAATGTAGGCGATACTGTTACGGTTGAAGTTTTTGCCGAAGGCGATGCGGTGGTTGCAATCGGAACAACAAAAGGAAAAGGATTTCAGGGTGTGGTAAGACGTCATGGTTTTAGTGGTGTAGGAGGTCAGACGCATGGTCAACATAATCGTCTTCGCGCTCCGGGTTCTATGGGTGCTTCTTCATTTCCATCACGTGTATTTAAAGGAAAACGCCTTGGCGGAAGAATGGGTAACGCGCGTGTTAAACAGGCAGGATTGAAAATTTTAAAAATATATCCCGAAAAAAACCTGATGGTTGTTTCAGGAAATGTTCCGGGTTACAATAATTCATTCGTAGTAATTCAGAAATAAAATGAAACTCGAAGTATTAAATATTGAAGGAAAAGGTACCGGTCGCAAAGTCGATTTGTCGAAAGACATTTTCGGCATTGAGCCGAACGAGCATGCAGTTTATCTGGATGTAAAACAATTTCTCGCCAACCAGCGTCAGGGAACACATAAGACAAAGGAGAGAGGAGAAATCAAGGCATCAACAAGAAAACTGATCAAGCAGAAAGGTACAGGTGGTGCTCGTAAAGGAAGTATTTCAAATCCGATGTTTGTTGGTGGAGGAAGAATTTTTGGTCCTCGCCCGCGCGATTATTCTTTCAAACTGAATCAGAAAGTAAAAGAGCTTGCGCGTAAATCAGCATTGAGTGTAAAAGCAAGTGCTAAAGGTATTGTAGTGCTCGAAGATTTCAAATTGGAAAAACCAAGAACACAGGATTTCAAACATATCATGACTAATCTCGGATTGGGTGATAAAAAAGTGTTGATGGTATTGAAGGATAACGACAATAACATCATCTTGTCAAGCAGAAACATTCCGAAAGCTTCAGTGACTACAGCCGCTTCATTAAACACTTATGATATCATGAACGCACAGTGTTTGGTAATCTCGGAAAGTTCTTTTGAAACCATCACATCTATTTTGGGAAATTGATAAATCGAGAATGACATGCAGCTGACAGACATTATAAAAAGACCGATCATCTCAGAAAAGATGAGCACGCAGACGGAGAAATTGGGTAAGTATGGTTTCATCGTGGATATAAGAGCGAATAAATTGCAGATCAGAAACGCAGTTGAAAAATTTTACGGAGTAACGGTGAAGGAAGTGAAAACGATGACCAATCCGGGGAAAGCAAGTTTCAGAGGAGCGATCAACCGTAGTTCACAATCGAAAGGTCAAAGCTCAGCCATCAAAAAAGCAATTGTGACTTTAGCAACAGGTGAAACCATCAATTTATATAGCAACGTTTAACAGAAAGAGCAATGCCAGTTAAAAAATACAATCCCGTAACCCCGGGTACTCGTTGGAGAATCGGTCTCGATTATTCAGGCTTGAGCAAAGTGGAGCCTGAAAAAAGTCTGATCTCTTCTCAGAAAGAAACGGGAGGAAGAAATCATACAGGAAAGCGAACGATTCGTTATCATGGCGGTGGACATAAGAAGCGGTACAGGATAATTGATTTCAAACGCACCAAGCATAATGTTCCTGCTACTGTAATGACTATTGAATATGATCCTAACCGTTCTGCATTTATTGCGTTGCTTAATTATGCAGATGGTGAGAAGAAATATATCGTGGCGCCTGAAGGATTAAAGATCGGTCAGAAAATTATCAGTGGCGAAACAGCACCGCCTGAAATCGGAAATGCATTGTTACTCGCTCACATGCCTTTGGGTACTACAGTTCACTGCATAGAATTAGCACCCGGCAAGGGAGCTGCAATTGCAAGAAGTGCAGGAGCTTATGCAAACCTGAGTGCGAAAGAAGGAAAATTTGCCATTCTTAAAATGCCGTCTGGCGAAGTAAGAATGGTATTGCTTACATGTATTGCAACAGTTGGTGCGGTTTCAAATGCCGATCATAATCTGATCAGACTTGGAAAAGCAGGTGCTAACAGATGGAGAGGTCGCAGACCACGCAACCGCGGTGTCGCGATGAATCCGGTTGATCACCCCATGGGTGGTGGCGAAGGACGCGCGTCAGGAGGACATCCGAGATCTCGTACCAGTGTTTATGCCAAAGGATTTAAAACCCGTAAGCATAAAAAGCAATCGAATAAAATGATTATCAGCAGAAGACCGAAGTAGTTACGAATTACGAATCAATACGAATGTACGAATAGAAAAAAAGAAGAATAAGAAGATGGCACGTTCAGTAAAAAAAGGACCCTACATACAAGCATCTCTGAAAGATAAAATGCAGAAGATGAATCAGTCCGGCAAGAAAACAGTAGTCAAAACCTGGTCACGCAGATCAATGATTACTCCGGAATTTGTAGGTCACACATTTGCCGTTCACAACGGAAATAAATTCATTCCCGTTTATATCACCGAAAACATGGTGGGTCATAAACTCGGTGAATTTGCTCCCACGCGAAACTTCAAAGGTCACTCATCAAGAAAAATTGAAACCGTCCCTGCAGGATAAAACATATATCATGGAAGCAGTAGCTAAGTTAAACAGATGTCCGTTGTCACCGCGCAAAACGCGCTATGTGGTTGATCAAATCCGTGGCTTGAATGTGATGAAAGCGATTGGCCGTTTGAAATTCATTCATAAGGCGCCTTCGCTCTATATTGAAAAATTAGTATTGTCTGCGATTAAGAATTGGGAGAATGCGAATGACGGATTGAAAGCAGAAGATTACGATCTCTTTATTAAAACTGTTTTTGTAGACAGTGGAAGGATGTTGAAACGTTTTCGTCCTGCACCTCAAGGTCGTGCTTACAGAATTCGTAAACGTTCAAATCACATTACATTAATCGTTGACAGCAGAATTCCAGTTGCAGCGGATTTGAAACCGGTAGAGGAAACCGTTGAAGAAGTTGCTGTTCCGGCAGAAGTTGTTGAAACGGTTGCTTCAGAACCGAAACCAAAGAAGAAATCATCCAAAAAAACTAAAGAATAAAATAACCGAACAATTCAATGGGACAAAAGGCAAATCCGATAGGTAATAGATTAGGCATCATCAGAGGCTGGGACAGCAATTGGTTCGGGCAAAAAGATTTTGCGGCAAAACTGATTGAAGATTATCAGATCCGCAGTTATCTGAACGCGCGTATTCAAAAAGGTGGCATCGCAAGAATTGTGATTGAAAGAACATTGAAGAGAATCACGATTACTATTCACACCTCACGTCCCGGAATTATTATCGGAAAAGGTGGAGGAGAAGTAGATCGTATCAAAGAGGAATTAAAAAAGATTACGAGCAAAGAAGTTCAAATAAATATTGTTGAAATACGCAGACCGGAATTGGATGCTGCGATTGTAGCAGAATCAGTTTGCAAACAATTGGAAGCTCGTATCAATTTCCGCAGAGCAGTAAAGATGGCAATTGCAGCCACGATGAGAATGGGTGCTGAAGGAATCAAGATCAGAGTTTCCGGTCGTTTGGGCGGAGCTGAAATTGCGAGACGTGAAGAATATAAACAAGGAAGAACACCGCTTCATACTTTCCGTGCAGATATTGATTATTCATGGAAAGAAGCACAAACGATTTATGGAAAGCTCGGAGTTAAAGTCTGGATTTGCCGTGGAGAAGTTTTTGGAAAACGCGACTTGTCTCCAAACTTCGGAGCTAAGCAGGACAAAGGACCAAAGGGCGGAGGAAAGAGAAGACCATCAAAACCGCAGAAATAATTATTGAGATATTATAAGCTGTAAGAATCATGTTACAACCGAAAAGAATAAAGTGGAGAAAACACCAGAAAGGGCGTGTGAAGGGTAATGAATACCGCGGCACCACCATCGCTTTTGGTTCTTTCGCATTAAAATCCATTGATGGGAAATGGCTTTTTGATAAAGAAATCGAAGCCGCCCGTGTTGCATTAACGAGGTATATGAAACGTGAAGGACAAGTTTGGATTCGCATTTTTCCTGATAAACCTATAACGAAAAAACCTGCAGAAGTTCGTATGGGTAAGGGAAAGGGTGCGCCTGAAGGATGGGCTGCCGTTATTCGTCCGGGAAGAATATTGTTTGAAGTGGATGGAGTTACTAAGGCTGTTGCACAGGAAGCATTGCGGTTGGCAGCACAAAAACTTTCCGTTCAAACCAAATTTATAGTGCGCAGGGATTACGCTGAAGAAACAGCAGTCGCTAAACGCTGATCAAAACAGACAACAAAAAGAAATGGCAAAGCTTAGCAAACTCGATATCAAAGACCTGACGTTAAAAGAACTTCAGGATAAAATTGCGTCAGAGAAAATTCACTATCGCAAAACAAAATTTAATCATGCGGTTACACCGCTTGACAATCCGCTTGCATTGCGGTTGCTGAGAAGAAACAACGCGCGGCTGATAACAGAATTGAAGTTGAGAGAAATAAAAGAGAAATCAAAATAAACGGGTCATCGAAATGGAAAGAAAGCAACGCAAATACAAAATTGGAATCGTAGCCGGTGATAAAATGGATAAGACCATTACGGTTATGGTGGAAAGAAAAGTGATGCACCCGAAATATGGTAAGTTCATGAAGAAGTCATCCAATTTCCATGCGCATGATGAAAAGAACGAAGCAAAAACCGGTGACAAGGTTAAGATTTATGAAACACGCCCGCTCAGCAAAACAAAACGCTGGCGCCTGGCAGAAATAGTAGAAAGAGCTAAGTAAAAAAAGATAGGAGTGATGCGATCCGGGATAACAGAAAATCTCAAGTCTCAAATCTCAAATCACAAATCATAAAAGAAAATGATACAGCAGGAATCAAGATTAAAAGTGGCTGACAACAGCGGAGCACGCGAAGTGCTTTGTATCCGCGTGCTTGGTCATTCAGGTCAGCGCTATGCATCAGTCGGTGATTTGATTATGGTGGCGGTTAAAGAAGCTATTCCATCAGGCGGAATAAAAAGGGGCGAAGTATCAAAAGCCGTGGTTGTGAGAGTGAAGAAAGCGCTGCGCAGAAAAGATGGATCTTATATCCGCTTTGATGATAACGCAGCAGTGTTGTTAAATGCACAGGACGAACCACGCGGCACGCGCATATTCGGACCCGTAGCCCGCGAGTTGCGCGAAAAACAGTTTATGAAAATTATTTCACTTGCACCGGAGGTATTATAATCATGGCATTGGTAAAAACTTGGGTAAACACAAAACGGCATAAACCGAAATTCCATGTGAAGAAAGACGACATCGTTTTTGTTCGCAGCGGAGATGATAAAGGCAAAAAAGGTCGTGTCATCGAATTGGATTATAAAAAAGGTCGTGCTTTGGTGGAAGGCATTAATCTCGTTTCAAAACATCAGCGCCCGGATGCTAAAAATCCAAATGGCGGCATTCTGAAAAAAGAAGCATTTGTTCAGCTTTCCAAACTCGCACTGCTCGATCCTAAAACAGGAAAACCAACGCGTATCGGAAGAAAATTGGTGAACGGGAAATTGGTTCGTTTCGCAAAAGGCAAAAACAGTTCGGGAGAATTAATTAAATAATCATGGCAAAGGAAAAACAACAACAACCGAAAGAGAAGAGTAATTATACTCCCCGTCTCAGAAAAATGTATCTGGATACGGTGGTGTCTAATCTAAAAAAACAGTATGAATATTCTTCTGTTATGCAGGTTCCGCGATTAGCAAAGATTTGTATCAATCAAGGTGTGAATGGCGCAAACACAGATAAGAAACTCGTGGATGTAGCGGCTGAAGAATTGAGCATCATTGCCGGACAAAAAGCGGTGATCACACGTGCTAAAAAAGCGATCTCCAATTTCAAACTGAGAGAAGACATGCCGATTGGCGTGCGGGTTACATTGCGCGGAAATCAGATGTATGAATTTCTCGATCGTTTGGTTTCTGTTGCTCTTCCCCGCGTTCGTGATTTTCGTGGAGTAAACGATAAAAGTTTTGACGGTCGTGGAAATTATACCCTCGGAATCACCGAGCATATCATTTTCCCTGAAATCGATATTGATAAAATCTCCCGCATCAGCGGATATGATATCACTTTCGTAACCACAGCAAATACGGATGATGAAGCATATTCATTATTGAAAGAACTCGGAATACCTTTTAAAAAGAATCAAACAACAACAGCATAAAATGGCAAAACAATCAGTGCAGGCGCGTCAGCGCAAACGTGAACGTCTTGTAGAAGTTTATAAAGAGCGTAGAGCGAAATTGAAGAAAGAAGGAAAGTTAGATGAGTTGGACAATCTTCCAAAAAATTCTTCTTCCGTTCGATTGAAAAACCGTTGCAAGATCACCGGTCGTGGCAGAGGTTATATCCGCTACTTCGGTGTATCTCGAATGAAATTCAGAGAGTTGGCATTAGACGGAAAAATTCCCGGAGTTAGAAAAGCAAGTTGGTAAAAAAATAAAATAGAAGAAGAAAATGATTACCGATCCAATAGGAGATTATTTAACCATGATACGTAACGCGCAGAAAGCGGGGCATCGTATCGTTGAAATACCCGCGTCCAATCTTAAAAAGCGGATTACTGAAATCCTTTATGAACAAGGATATATTCTCCGCTATAAGTTTGAGGATTCTGCCAATCATCAGGGTGTCATCAAGATTGCTTTGAAGTATAATTCACAAACCAAGCAGCCTGCCATCACTTCTATTCAGCGTGCAAGTACACCCGGTTTGAGATTATACAAACATTCGGAAGAATTGCCACGTGTGTTGAATGGTTTGGGAATTTCGATTATTTCCACTTCTAAAGGAGTGATGTCTGATAAGCAGGCGCGCAGTCAGAAAATTGGCGGTGAAGTTATTTGTTACGTTCATTAATCAGGAAAAAGATCATGTCACGAATAGGAAAAATGCCGATCACCATTCCGCAGGGAGTTGAAATTAAATTCGACCGAAGTGTGGTTTCAGTGAAGGGAAGTAAAGGAACATTGAAACAAAACATTGATCCCGATATCAATGTGAAAATTGAAGACGGAGTGCTTACCGTTGAACGTCCTTCTGAACAAAAACGCCACAAGGCACTCCATGGATTGTATCGTGCTTTAATCAGCAATATGATTAACGGAGTTTCAACCGGCTATAAAGCTCAAATGGAATTAGTGGGTGTTGGATTTCGTGCAACAGGCACCGGTCAGTTGTTGGAACTGACAGTTGGATTTTCGCATCCGGTTATGTTCATGCTTCCAGGTGAAGTGAAATTATCAACGGCACATGACAAAGGAAAAAATCCGATCATCTCGCTGGAATCTGCAGACAAACAATTGCTCGGTCAGGTCTGCGCTAAAATCCGATCGATTCGCGCTCCAGAACCTTACAAAGGAAAAGGAATTCGTTTTGTAGGAGAAATATTGAGAAGAAAAGCAGGTAAGACTGCAGCTAAATAATTGAGTTATGGTTAAGAGAGAGATTAGAAGAAAAAAAATTCACTGGAGAATCCGTAAGAAAATCATCGGTTCTTTGGGCAGACCAAGATTGGCTGTGTACAGAAGCAATTCTGAAATCTATGCCCAGTTGATTGATGATCTCCAAGGTCACACTTTGTGTGCATCTTCTTCCATGCAAAAGGAAATTGCAGGAGTTAAAGTGAACAAATCCGAGATGTCAAAACTGGTTGGAATTGATATTGCAAAAAAGGCGGTGGCTGCGGGAATTTCCGAATGTGTTTTTGATCGCGGAGGAAATCTTTATCATGGGCGCATCAAAGCTTTGGCTGACGGAGCGCGCGAAGGAGGACTAAAATTCTAACCCAACATCGAATATCAATAATCTAACATCAAAATAAAAAATGGCAAAATCAAGTATTGAAAGAGTTAAACCCAGCGAAATTCAACTGAGCGAAAAGGTTGTGAATGTTGGGCGGGTTGCAAAAGTTACCAAAGGCGGAAGAACATTCAGTTTTTCGGCACTGGTTGTTGTAGGAAATGGAGATGGAATCGTTGGTTACGGAATGGGTAAGGCGCGTGAGGTTCAGGATTCGATTAATAAAGCCATTGATGATGCGAAAAAGAATTTGGTTAAGGTGCCGATTTTCAAAGGCACCATCCCACATGCTCAACATGGAAAATTCGGAGCAGGAAAAGTGATGTTGAAACCGGCTTCGCATGGTACAGGTGTTATTGCAGGTGGGGCAATGCGCGCTGTTTTGGAAAGCGCAGGCATTCATGATGTTTTAGCCAAATCACTTGGATCATCAAATGCACATAATGTAGTAAAAGCAACGATGGATGCGCTGTTAAAACTTCGCGATCCGATGATGGTGAGTAAGATGAGAGGAATTTCAGTTCAGAAAGTTTTTAAAGGAGTTTAATTGCTATGGCAAAAGTCAGAATTACAAGAACAGGAAGTGGTATTGACAGACCTGAGCGTCAGAAAAGAACTTTGATCGCATTAGGTTTGGGTAAAACCGGAAGAGTGGTGGAAGTAGAAGCCACACCTCAAATATTAGGAATGATTACGAAGGTGAACCATTTGATCAAAGTAGAACAGATATAATCATGAGCTTTACACTATCCAATTTAAAGCCTGCAAAAGGCTCCGTAAAAAAATCCAAACGCATTGGTCGAGGACAAGGCTCTGGCCATGGTGGAACATCAACGCGTGGCATGAACGGTGCTAATTCCCGCAGAGGAACGAGTATCAAGATTGGTTTTGAAGGAGGGCAGATGCCTATTCAAAGAAGAATTCCAAAACGCGGATTTAACAATTTCAATTTCCGTATAGAATATACGGTCATTAATCTCGGCAAGCTTCAGCACTATATTGACAAATACAAATTGAGCGAAATCACACCGGAGAATCTTTATGAACTCAAAATCACTGCGAAGAATGAGAAAATAAAAATTCTTGGTAATGGCGAATTGAAATCAAAAGTGAATATCAAAGTTCACGCAGCAAGTGAAACAGCGAAAAAAGGCATTGAAACAGCAGGAGGAGTATTGACAATCATCTGAAATCAGCATGAAGAAATTTATACAGAAGATTAAAGAAATATGGAGTATTGAAGAGCTGCGAAAGCGCATCTTGCTTACTCTCGGTCTTATTCTGGTTTACCGGTTTGGATCCTTTGTAGTTCTTCCCGGAATTGACGCAAGTCAATTAGATCAATTGACCAAGCAAGGCTCTGGCGGCTTATTCGGACTTATCAACATTTTTGCGGGAGGAGCCTTCTCAAGAGCTTCTGTTCTTGCACTTGGTGTGATGCCTTATATCTCTGCATCTATTGCTATTCAACTTTTAACTCTTGCCGTTCCTTATTTCCAAAAAATGCAAAAGGAAGGCGAGAGCGGAAGAAGAAAAATAAATCAATATACACGGTATCTAACTGTAATCATCACCGCTGCGCAGGCTTCAGGATATGTAGTTAATCTTAAAGCTATTGCAGGCGAAGCGATTATCATAGACCAGGGATTATTTTGGCTATCATCCATTGTCATTCTTACTGCAGGAACAATGTTATCGATGTGGATTGGCGAAAGAATTACAGATAAAGGTGTAGGAAACGGAATTTCGTTTATCATCATGGTTGGTATTATGGCTGGTTTTCCTCAGGCACTTAATGCTGAAATTCAAACCCGACTTGGTGGAGGCGGTGGTCTGGTTCCTTTTGTTGTTGAAATTATGGTGATGGTGGTGATTGTGATGGGAGTTATCATGCTCGTTCAAGGTACGAGACGAATACCGGTCCAATATGCCAAACGTGTTGTGACCAAGGGCGGCAAGATGATGCAAATGGGTGGAGTTCGTCAATATGTTCCTCTCAAGATCAATCAAGCTGGCGTAATGCCAATCATTTTTGCGCAAGCAATCATGTTTATTCCGGCAACCTTAGCTACGTTTTTTGGAGTCGATCAGTCTGCGGGATTTTGGAGATCGATGAATGATTTCACCTCCATTCCTTACAATATTTTTTATGCCGTTCTGATCATGGCATTTACCTATTTCTATACCGCGCTGGTCATTAATCCGATTCAGATGGCGGATGATTTAAAGCGCAATGGAGGATTTATCCCTGGCGTAAAACCAGGAAGAAGTACTGCAGAATTTATTGATACGATCATGAGCAGAATTACTTTGCCCGGATCATTTTTTCTTGCGATGGTTGCCGTGATGCCTGCATTTGCTCAGCTATTGAATGTAAATAACCTGTTCGCTGTATTTTTCGGGGGATCATCACTGCTCATTATGGTCGGAGTAATTCTGGATACACTTCAGATGATCGAGAGCTATTTGCTGATGCGCCATTATGATGGATTAACAAAAACCGGCAGAATCAAAGGTCGAAGCGCAACCTCTGTCGCAGGTTATTGAGGCAAATGATTTATTACAAGACTGTTGATGAAATTGAATTCATAAAACAGAGTTCTTTGATAGTTTCCGGAGCTTTGGCTGAAGTTGCAAAAGCGATTAAACCAGGCATAACAACTATTCAGTTGGATTTGTTGATTGATCAATATATCCGCGATCTGAATGCTGAACCTGCCTTCAAAGGATATCGTGATTTTCCAAAATCAAGTTGCATTTCTGTGAACGAGGAAGTTGTTCACGGAATTCCTTCTGATCGTGTTTTGAAAGAGCAAGACATTGTTTCTGTTGATATTGGAGTGAAAAAGAATAATTACTTCGGTGATTCAGCTTACACTTTTGCAATCGGAGAAATAAGTGATGATCATGTTAAAGTGATGCGTGTAACCTATGATTCACTTTACAAAGGAATTGAACAGGCAAAATCCGGTAATCGAATAGGTGATATTAGTTGGGCAATTCAGAACTACGTGGAAACGCAAAATGGATTTGGAGTAGTAAGAGATTTAGTTGGTCATGGAATCGGAAGGAATTTGCACGAAGAGCCTGAAGTTCCGAATTATGGTGGCCGAGGAAGAGGACCCAAAATTCAATCCGGATTAGTGATTGCGATTGAACCGATGGTAAACCGGGGAACAAAGAATGTAAAGCAGGCAAAAGATGGTTGGACCATTTATTCGGCAGATAAAAGCATCTCGGCACATTTTGAACATACAGTGGCCGTGATGCAAAAAGAGACCTTGATTTTGTCAGATTTTTTAATCATCGAAGAAGCGGTAAAAAACAACAAAGAACTCAGGAAACTAAACTAAAAATTGAGCATCTTTGCAACCCATTTTTATACATGGCAAAACAAGATTTGATTAAACAAGATGGAACGATTACAGAAGCGTTATCAAATGCCATGTTCAGAGTGAGATTGGAGAATAATCATGAGATAATAGCTCATATATCGGGAAAAATGCGAATGAATTATATCCGCATATTACCGGGAGATAAAGTGGCGGTTGAAATGTCGCCTTATGATTTGAGTAAAGGAAGAATAATTTATAGATATAAGTAAAACACGGGTCATGAGAGTAAGAGCATCAGTTAAAAAGAGAAGCGTTGATTGCATCGTGGTGAAGCGTAAAGGACGCATTTACATCATTAACAAAAAGACTCCGAAGTTCAAGCAACGTCAGGGTTAAAACGATTTATAAAAAATAAAAAACCAATTATAAATGGCACGGATAGCCGGAATTGATTTACCGAAAAATAAACGAGGAGTAGTAGGATTAACCTATATCTACGGCATCGGAAGTTCTACTGCTGCGAAAATTTTGCTCAAAGCCGGCATTGAGGAATCAGTGAAAGTCAAAGACTGGAATGATGAGCAGGTTAATGAAATCCGCAGAATTATTACTGAAGAATTGAAAGTGGAAGGATCGCTTCGTTCAGAAATGCAGTTGAGCATCAAACGTTTGATGGACATTGGAGCTTATCGCGGAGTACGTCACAGAAAAGGTTTGCCGGTGAGAGGACAACGCACAAGAACGAATGCGCGCACAAGAAAAGGAAAACGTAAAACAGTAGCCAACAAGAAGAAAGCACCGAAAGGATAATTTCCGGGTAGTTGAAATCAATCATCAAAAACTAATAACGAATAAAATATTCAATGGCAACACAACAATCAACAGGCGGTCCGATCAAGAAATCACGCAAACGTTCAGTGAAAGTAGAAGCCGAAGGCGAAGTTCATATTCAAGCCAGTTTCAACAATATCATTATCTCATTCACGAACAAAAGTGGTCAGGTCATTTCCTGGGGCACTGCTGGCAAAGCCGGATTTAAAGGCTCGAAGAAAAACACTCCTTATGCAGCGCAGATTGCAGCCGGTGACGCAGCTAAAACTGCCTACGATGCAGGTTTAAGAAAAGTGATTGTGTATGTAAAAGGACCGGGCGGTGGTCGTGAGTCTGCTATCCGTACCATTAACACTTCCGGTATTGAAGTTTCATTAATCAATGACGTGACTCCCATGCCTCATAACGGATGCCGTCCACCAAAACGCAGAAGAGTTTAAATCATCGAATCACAACTACAAACGAATAAGAAAACATGGCAAGATATACAGGACCTTCAACGAAAATCGCCCGCAGATTTGGCGAAGCTATTTTCGGTTTTGACCGCGCATTTGAAAAACGCAAGTACGGACCGGGTCAACATGGTCAATCAAAAAAAAGAAAAACAAAATCTGAATATTCCATTCAGTTGATGGAAAAACAAAAAGCAAAGCATACATATGGTTTGCTGGAGCGTCAGTTCTCGAAATTTTTTGATCGCGCATCGCGCACGAAAGGAAGTACTGGTGAGAATTTGTTACAGATGCTCGAAGCACGTTTGGACAATGTAGTTTATCGTTTGGGATTTTCACCCAGCAGAAGAGGTGCGCGCCAATTGGTTTCGCACAAACATATTTCAGTGAATGGCAGTGTGGTTAATATTCCGTCTTATCAATTAAAAAACGGAGATGTGATTTCTATTCGTGAAAAATCAAAATCCAATGAAGTAATTGTGAACGCAGTTGCAAACGCAACCAAATATGCATGGCTTGAAATGAACCCGAAAGAACTGAAAGGAACATTTATTGCAGCGCCAAATCGTGATCAGATCCCTGAAAATATCAAGGAACAGTTAATCGTTGAGTTGTACTCGAAATAAAAAATCATCGAATAACGAATCGGTTGCGAATAATCGAATCAGGACAAAATTGACGGTTAATAAATTTAAAACCGTGTTTAAGAATCATAAATCACAAATCTAAAATCATAAATTTAAATATATGGCGATTCTCACTTTCCAGAAGCCCGAAAAAATTATCATGCAGAAAGCTACCGATTTCGAGGGGCTTTTTGAATTCCGTCCGTTGGAACCCGGTTTTGGCGTTACCATCGGCAATGCATTGAGAAGAATTCTTCTTTCCTCATTGGAAGGATATGCGATCACCTCTGTAAAAATTCAGGGTGTTGATCACGAATTTTCCACCATCAAAGGAATCATGGAAGATGTTACAGACATTATCCTCAATCTGAAACAGGTGCGCTTCAAAAAAGTGTTGACGGATGAAGTGGCTGCTGAAAAAATTTATATCTCTCTGAAAGGTCTGGACGAATTCAGAGCGGGTGAAATTGAAAAACATACCAACGCTTTCCGCATTATGAATCCTGATTTGCTCATTTGCAGAACTGATGGAAATGTGAAACTGGAAGTTGAACTCACGATTCAGAAAGGGCGCGGTTATGTTCCTGCTGAAGATAATATACCCGGTGAAAGACCACACGGTTTGATACCGATGGATGCCATTTTTACTCCCATTAAGAATGTTCGTTATTCGATTGAGAACACCCGTGTTGAACAACGCACAGATTATGAAAAACTGATTATTGATTTAACCACCGATGGAACCATTCATCCTGAAGATGCGATCAAAGAAGCTGCGAAGATTATGATTCAGCATTTGATGCTGATCAGTGATGAACATATTTCTTTTGACACGAAACAAACATCAGACGGTGAAATTGTTGACGAACACGTATTGCACATGCGCAAATTGCTGAAGACACCTCTCGAAGATCTGGATCTCTCTGTTCGTGCTTACAATTGTTTGAAAGCCGCCAAGATCAATTCACTTTCTGAGTTGGTGAAATATGATACCAACGAGCTTTTGAAATTCCGCAACTTCGGAAAAAAATCTTTGGTTGAAATTGAAGCGCTGATCAACGACAAAGGATTGCATTTTGGAATGGATCTTTCCAAATTTAAAATTGACGAAGATTAAAAAAGTAGAGAGCGTCAGTTGTCAGCATCAGTAAAGGACTATTGACTTATCATAAATGAATTAGGAAATGAGACACGGAAGACATGTAAATCAATTAAGCCGCACACATGCGCACCGCGATGCGCTGATGATGAATATGGCGAACTCGCTCATTGAGCACAAGAGAATTCAAACTACGGTTGCCAAAGCCAAATCTTTGCGCAAGTATATTGAGCCATTGATTACGCGCGCAAAAAGCGACACCACGCATGACCGCAGAACGGTTTTCAGTTATCTCAACAGCAAAGAAGCGATCAAAGAATTATTTGGTGATATTGCAGAGAAAGTAAAAACACGCCCGGGTGGTTATACGCGCATTCTTCGCACAGGCATTCGCCCCGGTGATGATGCCGATATGTGCATTATTGAATTGGTAGATTACAATGCTACTTACACTAAAGAATTCAAGAGAGGTGTGACAGCGGAGAAAAAGAAACGTACACGCAGAGGTGCATCTTCAAAGAAAACTGAAACAGGTGATGCTGCTGCAACCGACACACCTGTCAAGAAAACTCCAAAGCAGGACGATATTTGATTGGGTGTGATCTGAAAAATAAAATGCCTTTCTGTTTACCGGGAGGGCGTTTTTTATTTGGAGGAATTGGGGTTACTCATGCTCCACAGTCATATGCCGCATCTCATTTTCCAATTTGATTGATTTCTTTTTAATGATTTCAAACTGATTCTCGCCTTCAGTAATGCTGATGAATTGATCAGCTTTTAAATCCTTGAACATCTGGGTTGAATTAGATGCGGGCCAATAAATTTCAATTGAAGAGATTTTTTTTGCATCACCGATACCAATCACCTGCTCTAAACTTGAGGAGCCAAAACTTCCTCCGGTAGAAATGACCCGATAAATTTTTCTTTCTGTGCCATTGGGCAATATCGCAGTAACGGTAACTTTTGCACCGATAGCTGCTGCGTTAGATTGAATGCCTGCACATTTTATGCTTATAAAATGATTTCCGAACCCGGGATTTTCATACAGCAGATTCTCGAAAACATCTCCGAGAAAGAATGCACCCATATCAGCAAAAATTTCCTGATCGCCATCGTTGTCCAAATCAGCAAAAGCAACTCCATGACCTTTTTGAATATTTCCGAAACCTGCTGAGTAAGTACATTCTTCAAATTTTTCACCGTTGTTATTTCTGAATGCGAGGTTTGGAATAATAGCCCTGTAATCCGGGGCACCTGTGCCGAGATAAAAATCCAGCCAGCCATCGTTATCAAAATCTCCGTAGTTAGCACCCATGGTATAGCACACTTTTTCCATGTTCAGCGCTGCGGTAGCATTTTCAAATTTTCCGTTACCCAGATTTTTATACACTCTTGGAATTTCCGCATGATAAGGTAAACCAAGCCATTCCTTAGCAACTGCTTCGGCTAATTCTTCAATAACTGTTCCTACGGAATATCCGGTCACGAAAATGTCCTGCCAGCCGTCATTGTTGTAATCAAAAAACCAGGTGGTAAAACTTTTTATCGGTTCTGCAACGCCCGCATTGGTAGTGACATCCGTAAAAGTTGGAATGCCTGCTTCACTCGGTCCGTTGTTCTTCAATAAGATATTTGGTCCTCCAAGGCATGAGAGATATAAATCCGCGTACCCATCATTGTTATAATCTGCGGATGTAACTCCTTTATAAGGTGCAACAAAGTCCACTTTAAGTTCTTTGGCAACATTTGTAAATCCTCCAATTTTATTGTTGATATAAAGTTCATTGTAAAAACTGGTTCCCGGTGTTGATTCGTTGGCTACATATAAATCAATCCATCCATCGTTGTTGAAATCAGCCCATACTCCTGATTGAGTCGGAGCATAAGCGAGAATACCAGCTTCGAATGTGACATCATCAAATGTTCCGTCACCGTTGCCCTTCAAAAGCGATTTGGGATATTTTCCATTCTCGCGCAACCACGCACCGCGCAGTATCAAAATATCCATGTTGCCGTCATTGTTATAATCTGCATGAATGATGTTTAATCCTCCCGTAATTCCAACAATTCCGGACTCGCTCGTTTGATCCTCAAAAGTTCCTTCGCCCGTGTTTTCATAGTATCGAACCTGATCGAGTAAATCCATGGAGGAAGAAACAATATCAATTAAACCATCATTATTGAAATCGTCAAGACAAACACCACCGGCATGTCCGACAGTTGACACTCCGGTTCCAATTGCGATTTGAGCAAAATGCGGAAGCACATATTCATCTTCGAAGGCTGATTGCGGTATCAAATATTCAGCCGGCACTTCATCGGGATATTTATTCAATGTCATATAAGCAAGGTTCAAGAGCCAGATATACATCGGATTTTTATTAGTTTTTAAAATCTCCGTGTAATGCTCAATGGCTTTTTCTGATCCTGTCGGGAGGGTGTGCAACGCATCTTTCTGAAACGGAATGGTACAGGCATTTGCGCTGTGATTGAAAATGCAGTTCTGTTGTTCGCCTAATCGCAGGTAAGCAATTCCCAATCCATCTAGTAAGAGTGATTGTTGAATCAGATAGAGCGGATTGGACTTTGCTTCCTTCATCAATTCTTCGTAAAGTGTTATTGACTCTTCCGTGTTCCCCGCTTTAAGTAATGCTTCAGCTAATTGAATATTGTAATTAAACTTTTCCAGTCCTTCAGAAAGTTTGTTAATTTTTTCCTTCAGAAACATTGCCCGTTTATCGGCAGCAAATTCAACTTTCATCGGATCCGTTTCATCGTAAAGTTTTTTCAGGATCGCCACCATTTGTTTGGTTGCCTCGGTTTGAGCATGAGGCGTTTGAGAAAAAACGTGATTGCCGAATACAGGAACGAATAATATCAGAAATAGCACAATAGATTGCATGAATATGGATTTTAAATTCAGACTTGATTATTTTTTACTGCCAGCCACAGCATTTTCCAATACCCCCTGACGACAAAAGCCTGTTGTGCATACAGCGGATTCTGCATCAACAAATGATGCGCGCGAGGCAAGCGATAAAAAGGAATACTGATAAACAAATGATGAGGAAGATGATAACCGAAATTATGCGGAACCATAAATAAATCATCAAACCAATTGGGTATCACCACGCTGGTTTGCATTAATGCGGATTCAGGAACCAGAGTGTGATCAGCCATCAGTCTCACTCTTCTTGTAAATTGTTGCCAGGTGAGAAAAGGAATGATCCAGAATAAAATCACATAAACCCAGATATTGAAATAAATTGAAATTGTAATGAGAATTGAATAATACAGAAGCCGTATAACATTGTATCGCAGGATTTCTTTTCGCTCAAACGGAAAAACATGCGCAAGGTCGGTGTTATTCTTTTTTGCACGCGCATGTGTTATCAGGTTCTTAAAAAGTGTAATGCCGAGTAAATCAGTCAGCACGATTCCTGAAAATCGCAAAATGCGCATGGGGAAACTGAATTCACCGGAGCGGATTTTAAATTTCAATTCAGGATCGTTATCACTCATCAGATAATTGTGGTGATTGTTATGATTGTAGCGGAAATATTTCATGGCTGTGGCGGTGGGCCAGAAAAGAAAAAGATCAACCACCCGGTCATTCAGTTTTTTGTTTTTAAAAAGAAGGTAGTGAATTCCATCGTGCCCGATCACACCCAAAGCGTGTTGTCTTGAGCCAATCCAAATAACTGCAAATACATAAAGCAGCGGATTCCTGAATTCAACACATAAATAGATGACCGCAGCAATCATCACATATTCCCAAAGGATATAAAATATGCTTGCTGTTTGATTGACTCTTGATAACTCACGGAGCTGATCAATAGGTAAATATTTCGTATTTGATTCCTGCTGCCAAATCATTGTTCAATGCTAAATTGTTGTAAAACTATTCAATACTCAACCGGCTAAAGTTGATTTAATGGAATCTTCATTCGTGATTTTGAATCTGTTTTTTGAAGATCTTGGAGAAAACTTTTTTCCCTTCACCATTAACATGATGCGGATCGCAGAAATATTGGTCTTGCCCGAAAAATATTTTTTGATCATCAATTACCCTGATGAAATTACGGAAGGGCAAAATCGCAGCATCCATCTTTTGATAAAAACTATCTACAGGTACAACTTGCTCTGCTTGCAAAAAATAATCTTCGGTGAGCGGAAGTTTGACAAACACAATCGATTTATGATACTTTTTACAAAGTGCAAACATTTTATGGAGATAGGAAAGACAAATAGGATCGAGATAATCCGCATAGTTTAAATGTTTCTGCGCGGTCAGTCTTGCTTCTTCCTGATGATTTGGCTGTTGCGAAAAATCACGTTTCGTGAAATTGTAAATGTTATCAAACCGCACATAGCGGAACAGGTATTTGATGCCGTCATAATACGGAAATAATCTTCCTTTCAGATATTGACTCATCGCCAATGAACGGTTGCCTTGTTCTGTTCCAAGTTCCCAGAAGTCAATATACTTAGCCCAATAATGTGTGTTCTTGAAAGAATTGCTTTGGAATGAGCGATACTGGTGCAGATCAAGATTCATCACCAATGTATCAAAATCACGAGTATGGTTCTCCAGTACATGCTTGAGTTTATAATAGGTTTGAATCGGGTGTTCGCCAGGTGATGAATAATCAAATGCGGATGGAAAGGAATCGGCTTCAACAGCCATGAACATATGCGAATCGCCAATGAACAGATATTTCAATTTAGAATCACCCGCAGCAAAACTTTTGTCGAGATCATATAAACGAAATTCATGCGTGCGTGCAAAGCGAACATAGGCAATGCTCATGATCAGGTTTATGACGATGAACAGAGTCAGAAAAAGTATTAAGCGCTTAGCAGTACGTTTTGATTTCATTTAGAATTGGAAATAATAATATTCCTGTGCAAATTGTTCTCCGAAAATAATGACCGTATAAATCAAAATGTAGTAAACGCTCCAGCGCAGCCACACCGGTTTGATATTGGTGAATGATTTCTCCGGATCATTGATGAGTTTGCTATGAATTAATTCCATCAGCACAATACCCATCACAGCCACAAAAAATCCGGTTCCGAACAATCCGAGCTCACCTCTGAAATAACTGGTGCTGAAAATCAAATCCTGAAACATATGCGTGAAGAAATACCAGGTATCATTGATGTTATGAGCGGCAATGATTGGATAACTGAGCAACACCAGATGGAAAGTAATGAAAATGTCAAGCAATTTTTTGAATCGCGGCACGCGCATCAATCCGATGAACTCCGAAAAATTCTTCCTGACTTTTTGTGTGGCGAGATACACAACGGTATAGATGCCGTGAATCAACCCGAAAAGTAGAAAAGTTAATCCCGCACCATGCCATATACCGATGACTGTAAAAGTGATAAGCAGATTTCGATACCAGTGAAAAGTACTATCACCTTTTCCACCGAGCGGTTTGTATAAATAATCTCTGAACCACGATGACATGGTGATATGCCATCTTCGCCAGAAATCATTGATTGACGTAGCGAAATAAGGCATGATGAAATTTTCTTTTAATCGAAAGCCGAGAACTTTTGCCGAGCCTCTTGCAATATCCGTATAACCGGAGAAATCACAATAAACCTGAAACGCAAAACAATAGGTTGCAATGATCAACGGAAATCCGGTGTAATCATGCGGACTCCCATATACGCGTTCTACAACCAGACCCAGACGATCAGCAATTACCATTTTTTTGAAGTAACCGAACAACATCAGTTTCATCCCATCCACTGCACGGCTGAGATCAAAATATTTTTTGTCATAAAACTGAGGGAGCAAATCTGTTGATCTTTCAATCGGTCCGATAACCAACTGCGGGAAAAAAGAAACATACAGCGCAAACATTCCCGGATTTTTTTCTGCGCGCATATTGCCGCGATAAACATCAATGGCATAACTCATTGATTGAAAAGTGTAGAACGAAATTCCAACAGGAAGAAGAATGTGAAACGGATCAATTTGATAACCCACACCGATAAGTTTTGACATAGATATCGCAAGATCATTCAGAAAACCTGTGTATTTAAAACCTCCGAGCATCAAAAGATTACTGAGGATGCTTGTAAACAACCATAACTTTCTTGATCGATTGTCCGGTGCGGCTTCAATTTTAATGGCAGCATACCAATCAATTAACGTGGTAAGCAGCATGAGCAGTGCGTACACCGGTTTCCAGCACATGTAGAAAAAATAACTGGCAACAAGGAGCAAAATCCATCGGTAACGATGAGGAATAGAAAAATACAGCGCGACTACAATCGGAAAAAAAAGAAGATAATCTATCGAGTTAAACAGCATGAAGGCTAAAGTTCGGGAACCGTAAATATATTTACTACTCAGCCCGTTCCGGCTAACATGAACGTAATGAAAAGTTCGTTAATTATTTTTCCAATTTAGCGCGATGATTGAGTTTAACAAACCTTTTGTGCATGGTGACGAATTGAAATATATTAAGGATGTATTCGAGCTGCGCATATTGTCGGGTAATGGAAAATTTACTAAAGATTGTCAGCAATTTTTTGAAAATAAATATGGTTTCAAAAAATCTCTGCTCACCAGTTCAGGAACGGATGCATTGGAAATGATTGCATTATTGCTGAACATACAACCGGGTGATGAAGTCATTGTTCCGTCTTTCACTTTTACCACTACCGCAATTGCATTTGTTCTTCGCGGTGCGAAAATTGTTTTTGCTGACAGCGATAAACTGACACCGAATATTGATCTTGACTCGTTGGTTTCCTTGATCACACCGAGAACCAAAGCGGTCATGATTATTCATTATGCCGGCATTGCCTGCGACATGGATAGGCTGAATAAGATTTGTAAGGACAGTCAAATTTCTTTGGTTGAAGATGCTGCTCATGCGATTGATGCATTTTATCGCGATCAGCCGCTCGGAACCTTTGGATTAATGTCCGCTTTTTCTTTTCATGAAACAAAAAATATTATCAGCGGTGAGGGAGGTATGCTTGCGCTCAACGATCCACAGTTATTTGATCGTGCGGAAATTTTATGGGAAAAAGGAACTAACCGGGTTCAGTTTTATAAAGGTGCGGTGAATAAATACAATTGGGTGGATGTGGGTTCCTCTTTTCTTCCTTCTGAAATCACTGCGGCTTTTCTTTTCGGTCAGTTAAATCATTTGGAGGTAATTCAACAAAGGCGATTGGAGATATGGCACCGCTATAATGATAATTTGATAAGCCGTGAAAATGATTTCCATTTCCGTTTGCCCGTGATTCCCGATTTCGCAAAACATAATGCGCATATTTTTTATCTGCGTTGCGGCAGTAAAAAGGAAAGGGATGAACTGATCTCGTTTCTTTCTTCAAATGACATCATGGCGGTGTTTCATTATTTACCTCTTCATCTGTCACCGTATTTCGAAAAGCTTCATGACAGAAGAAAATTATCGCAGAGCGAAAGTTGGAGTGATTGCATCATCCGTTTGCCGCTCTACTATGAACTAACCGACAATCAGGTAGATTTTATCTCCGAAAAAATTCTTGCCTTTTATGCCCGCTAAAGCAACAATCTCGAAAAAGGCAAATCTGATACCGGCCATCAAAACGGTTTCATCTCTTTGGTATATTTTGATTTTATTTCTTGCTGCCTTTGTTTTTTATGGCAACTCCATGTCAAACGGCTATAACCTGGACGACAATTTAGTAACACGTGAAAATCATCCGCTTACTACACAGGGAATAAATGGAATACCCGAAATCTTCACCTCGCATTTTGATTCAAGAGGAAATATGCAATTTGGTTTTCGTCCGATGGTGCAGACTTCGTTCGCTATCGAATATTCACTTTTCGGATTAAATCCGAAGGCCAGTCATTTTATCAATGTGCTGCTCTACGCATTAACGGTTATTGTTATTTTCTCTCTTTTCAGAAAATTGCTTCCTGATCAACCAATCATGTTTCCCTGGCTCATTGCTTTTTTATTTCTGATCCATCCTATTCACACAGAGCCTGTCAATAATCTGAAAAGCCGTGATGAACTGCTGTATTTTCTATTTGCACTTTTATCTGCTCATGCATTCTTGATTTTTATAGCTTCCAATCAATGGAAATGGTTTCTTCTTGCCATCGTGTTGCTTTATTGTGCTGCATTTTCAAAGGTGACAGTCGTTCCGTTTGCAGTGGTGATTCCTCTTATACTTTGGTTTTTTACAAAAACCGGATGGAAGAAAATAGGCCTGATTGGTATTTCCTCCTTTCTCATTTTTCTATCTGTATGGTTTTATAAAAATCTGTTTCTGGAGGAAGGCACGCGTGTTTTTTTCTTTTATGAAAACCCGTTGCTGATTGATTCTTCTGTTTCCACCAGGCTTGGAACTTGTTTCAGCACGCTCGCAAAATACTGGCAATTGATGATTTTTCCTCATCCGCTTTCATTTTATTATGGATACAATGAAATACAGATCAGAGAAGTCAGCGATCCATTAGCCATCATTTTTCTAATTGTCAATATCTCCATTTTTGGTATTGCTGTAATGCTATTCAGGCAAAAGCATATCATCTCTTTCGGAATACTTTTCTTTTTTATTATGATTGGCAGTTTCAGCAATTTGCTGATGCCTGTTGTGGGAATAGTCGGTGAACGGTTTGCGTATGGCGCTTCGCTTGGCTTTGTGGTCTTCCTTGCCTGGCTGCTCATGCAACTCACGAAAAATAAAAAACAGATTTACAGTTATCGGTTGGTGCCTTTACTGTTAATTATAGTTTTCTCGGGGTTTAAAATTATTTCGAGAAACAAAGACTGGAAGGATTCGAAAACCTTGTACGAACAGGACATCACTCATCTTGAACAATCTGCAAAAGCGCATACGCTTTTAGCAACACTTTACTCCAAGGAATCCGCGCTGGCAAAAAATCAACAGGAGAAGAGTAAATATTTCCAATTGAGTATTTCTCATTACGAAAAAACAATCGCTATTTATCCTGAATATTATCAGGCGATCAATTCAATTGGTTCCGCATACTATTCAGTTGGTGATAATCAACATGCAGAGCGGTATTTTGTGCAGACTCTGGAAATAGCTCCTGAATATTCCGAAGGAAATTCAAATCTTGGATGGGTGATGTTCAGCACCGGAAGGGCAAATGAGGCCAAAGTATATTTTGAAAAAGCTATTGAGCTTGAACAGAATCAATCAAAAGCCTATTTCGGTTTGGCGGAATGTTTACTCATTCAAAATGATACTGCTGGTGCTGCTCTGATTATTGATCAGGGATTGACAACACTTGATGAATTTGAATCCAACGATATGCTTTACAACGCGGCAATTAATTTTTATCAAAGGATCAATAAACCTGAAAGAGCAGAAGAGATTTACAATCTGATGCTAAGTATTAAATCCGGGAAGCAGAAATAAAAAAGGCTGCTACCTATCGGGAGCAGCCTTCATTTATTTTATTGAAGTGAATTATCTGATCACTGTCACATCTCCTTTATTCACGTATTCAAATCCGCCAACCGTGGTGGCAGTGAAATAATAAACATACACACCGGGTGTAACAGGAGAACCACGATACGTTCCGTCCCATCCTTCGCCAACGGTACTTGAAAAGAACAATTGCTCTCCCCAACGATTGTAAATGACGAACTCCAATGATTCGATGGTATTTCCATATACATACAGAAAATCATTCATGCCGTCACCGTTAGGCGTAAATCCTTTGGGGATAAAAGGAATGTTTGGATTTTCAACGGTAATCGTGACCCAATTCGTTTGTGTGCATCCGTCAACATCAGTTACGATCACATTATATGTTGTTGTTACGGAAGGCGTTGCAGTCGGAGTAGCAATGGTCGCATCATCCAAATCAGAAGATGGAGTCCATAAATAACTTACAATACCCGGAGATGAATTCAGCAATTCAACTGTAGCGCTTTCGCCCAATTGAATCGTATAAAGATTCGTAACATCAAAAATCAAAGCCGAAGGCTCACTGAGCGTGACTGATCCTGTTGCGGTACATCCGTTGGCATCTGATACAGTCACAGAATAATTTCCGATAACTAATCCACTGATATTATTTGTTGTATTACCGTTTGACCAGCTATAGGTATATCCGCTGGTGCCGCCACTTGCAGTTACTCCTGCTAATCCATCGCTGCCCTGATAACAGGTTACATCCGTTGAATTCATCGAAACAGAAACCGCACTTGCCGGTTCTGCAACTGTTGCTGTTGCCGTAATGGCACATCCGTTTGCATCAGTTATTGTTACGTCATAAACACCTGCTGAAACATTATTGATATCCTGAGTAACCGCAGCATTTGACCATGCGTATGTCAGCGGCATCGTACCACCGTTCACTGTCAGATCAATCGCTCCTGTATTATCTCCAAAACAGTCAACATCGGTTACAACCGTGCTTGAAAACATATTGGCAGCAGGCTGATTAACCGTTGCCGAAGTAGTAGAAGTACATCCGTTATTATCTGTAACTGTCGCGGTATAATTTCCTGCAACAATTCCTATTAAATCTTCTGTTACTGCTGCATTGCTCCAAACGATTGTATAGGCCGGTGTTCCGCCACTGATAGTAAGATCAATCGCTCCGTTAGTTCCACCGAAACATCCTACATCCGTAACTGTTGTTGAAAGAGAAATTCCTGATGCGGGTTCTGTGATCAGCGCATTGGCTGTTGAAGTACAACCGTTTGCATCCGTCACAGTAACATCATAAACACCTGTACTCAATCCTGCAATGTCTTCTGTTACCTGAAGATTTGACCAATTGAATGAATATGGTAAAGTGCCGCCTGTAGCTGTCAGATCAATCGCTCCGTCATTGCCGCCAAAACAATTCACCATCGTGAGGACGGTGGAAAGCGCTAATGCAGCCGCAGGTTCATTGATCGTATCGTTGATGATAGCCACACATCCGTTATCATCTGTGATGGTAACTGTAACTATTCCGCCTGAAAGATTAAGAATGGTTTGAGTGGTTTCAGTGGTTGACCAATCGTATAAGTAGGGCGAGGTTCCGCCAACAGGATTAGCCGTTGCACTACCATCACTTCCACCAAAACAATTTACATCAGTGGTCGTAATCGTTCCATCAATAATATTGGGTGGTGTGGTTACATCGTATGAAGCGTTCGCGCTGCATCCGTAACTATCGGTTACGGTAACACCATAAGTGCCTGCGGGAATACCGGCAATATCTTCCGTCATGTGTCCACTAGACCAAACAAACACAAGTGGTGGTGTGCCTCCAAAAACAGTCACATTCACTCCTCCGCTTGAATCGCCAAAGCATAAAACATTGGTGATGGATGAAAATGCAAATGTCGGAACGGAGGCTGGGCTGCCCACATTCACCGTTACGCCAAAAGTGCATCCGTAAACATCCGTGATGGTTACAGAATAATTTCCTGCTACCAAATTGGTTGCTGTTTGTGTCGTTTGATTTCCCGCGGCCGCATCCCACTGATAAGTATAGGGTGATGTTCCTCCTGATGGAGTTACAGTAGCAGTTCCGTTATCGTTTGGTGAGCACCATGCTAAAGTGGATGAAGAAGCGGCATTGATCGTATTCGGAACGGAAGTTACTGTTGCCGTTGCTGTTGCGGTGCATCCATCAGCCGTAGTAATTGTTACCGTATAAGTTCCCGCTGTTAAACCGGTAGCAGTTTGTGTGGTTTGATTTCCTGCTGCGGCATTCCAGAGATAAGTATAGGGCGTATTTCCTCCAACCGCATTCACAGTTGCAGTTCCGTTATCATTCGGGTTGCACCATGCTTGGGTGATGGTAGTAGGCGCGGAGGTTATCCCAGGATTTACGGTTACGGTAACATCATCACAATACAATGTGTTGGAACAAGTATATAGTACATGAATCGTGTAAGTGGTTGTTGAAGAAGGCGAAACGGTCAATGTATTTCCTGTACCAACCTGCACTCCACCGCTCCACCAGGTAACCTGAACATTTGGTGCGCCTGTAGGTTGAAAAAGATTTCCTTCGGGAGTAGTTACCGTCCAGTTCGTATTATTTCTACCAGGAACTGTATAACCAACTGTACCTGCAAGATTATGGACACCTTGCGTGGCGTAAAGAGTCCAGTTGTATTGATTACAAATAGGCTTGCTTTGAATATAATTTTCAACTGTATTAGTGGTTTCATTTAACACAATTTGAAAAGTACCCGTTGGACATCCATTGGCTGGATATAAGGGTACACTTTGCCATGTTGCAACAAATCTTCTGTTTGGCGCTGTGCCTGTGGTTTGGTATTTAATTGTGCCACCCCCTGGAGGATACCAGTCACTCCACGGACCCATGATGCAATTTTTTGGAACAGCGTTTTGAGTGCTTGGTATAGGTGCAGTGATAAAGGTTGTCCAGGCATTGTTATAGGTGAATCCAACCCATCCGTTTGACCCTATATAGCAATTTGTATATGGAGTTCCGAAAAAGCAAAACGTAAATCCTATCGGCAGCACAGAAGAGATTACATCATCACCCATTGTAAGACTGGTGCCTGCAAATGGTTGAGGATTATATGCGATTGACTGAAATGTGTAAGTATCTGATCCAGGGAGCGAAGTATACGAACCAGTAAGCGTTACGGATTGACCCGCACAAATGGTCACATCATTTCCTGCATTTGCCGTTCCATCGTAAACGCATTGCGATGAAACAGTAGCAATTGAAATAGTAATGATGGAGAGAAGCAGGAGTAGTTGTTTTCTCATAGGTAGCTGATTTAACAAAAAATTGAGACTGTGAAATTAGGTAATGAGAATTTAAAATTCAATACCTAATTTTCACAATCTCAAGTAATAAACAATGTCAATTCAGAAGAAACAAAATGTCTTTAATCTTCAATTCTTCCGGTTGTCGGGGTATCCATGAAAATTGAATATGTCTGCCCTTGACAATTACAAACAGTATCAGAGCATTGATTTGGGATGCTTCCAACCTCACCATGAGTATTTGTACAAGTACATGTTGTATAAACATACCATTCCATAAATTTTTCATTGTTTGAGACATTAACCACGCAATTAACCGTAGAGTTAGCAGGGATAGGAAAAACTGCAGACCACCACCAACCGCCACCTGAATAACCAATTGAGCAGTCATCTTGGTCATTATCCATCTTAAACTTGCATGGATATGCTTTATTTGAATTGTTCGTTACCGTGAATGTATTTGTTTGACTGAAACTGCTGATTGCAAATGACACCATTAGCATTGAAAACAAAATGAGATTTTTCATGATCATATAGTTTTATGAGTGAAAGAAAATGAATGGCACCACAAGGTCGGAAGAAAAAAATCAGGAAGCGAACATTCCTCTGAAAATATTTTCCTTCAACAATAAAAAGAGCCATCAATCAGATGGCTCTTTTTTGTTTTAAAAAAATCAAGATGTTTTACGCGCTCACCGTAATACTTCCTTCATCGCTTTGCAAGCCCATGCGCTGCCCGTTTTTATCCAGAAACCACAAAATATATTTGCGTGTTTCGGGCTGCCCGCCAACGAGATTATCACGGTTATCAATATAAGGCGGGTTGGTATCCGCAGCTACGTGTGTAAATGAAGTTTCGCTTCCGCGTTTGCAAGTGATTTCAAAAGATTTGATGGATGAATCCGGAAAATCAGTTTCCACTTCCACATCGCCACCTGTAATTCTGAGTTTAATAATCGGTTTTGCAGTGGCAGGATCAAACGTGGTTGGTGCGGCAACAACCTGAAGCGCATCCAACTGCGTGTTCGTAATCGTAGGTTTTGCTTTCAACTGCGCCACCGTACTGCGCACCGCTTCGAGCGTATCGCCTTGCGCGGTTTTAAAAGTTTCGGTTGCCGCTTCTGCATTGGCTTTTGCAGTAATCATTAAAGTGTACTTGCCGCGGCTGTTGGTGATTTTGCCGATCAGCGTAGTTGCATCGCCAAGTACAAATCCGTTAGCCAGCATCACGGCCTGAATTTCTGTTGCAAAATGTTCGAGCCAGGTATCTCTGGTATCGAGCGTTCGTGGAATATAATCTTTTGCCATTTTGTAAATTTTTTTGAGTTAGGAAATAAAAATCGACACGTAGGTAGAAGTATTCTCTTATTGCATAATATTTTTTGAGATTTGTTTTTTGCAATACCCCCGTTCGGCTTTTTTCTGAGATATGTAATTTCTTCAAGAAATGACATATCTGAATTTGAACGGATTCAGGACAGCTAATTCAAGTCTGAATCATCGATTTTATGTCGAGAAACGCTATTTTTTGCCAATATTCTTCATTTTTCGGTCATTTTTTGCCGGCAACGCGTGACTGGTTGCCCGCAACAAGGTAGGCTGAGAGTGGCAACCGATGAAAAAAGGATGGCAACCGTGGAGTGGTTGCGCGCAACCAACCAACCGATGTGCGCAACAACCAGGGCTGAGAATGGCAACCAATGAACGGTTGCGGGCAACCGCAAAAAAATTGCGCGCAACAAGTCGGAGGTTGCGGGCAACCAACCAAAATGCGCCTGGAATTTTTGAGAATTTTTAACCCCAATTTCATTTCAAATTCCGCCTTCCTGTATTTTGACACCGTAGATTTGATACGGTTTTTGCAAGACCAAAAGAAGCAGCGGGGTCAGGCAAGGTTGGGCGCACTGAGGAGGCTGCTTTCTTTTTTCTGTCTCCTGTCTCCTGCCTCCTGATTTTTGACTTCAGGCAAAGATTATTTTTGAATCATCGTGGCAACAAAAATCACCCTGAGCAATTACTCCATATTTTTTACCGATCACTTTTCGGAACTTCAAAAATTTCTGGATCGCGGAAAATATTCCTCCGTTTTTATTTTGGTTGATGAGAACACCAAAAAATTCTGCCTTCCTGAATTATTGAAAGAAGTGAAGGAATTGAAGAAAGCAAAAATTCTTCAGATCAAAAGCGGAGAGCAAAATAAAAATCTGCGCACCTGCGAAATGCTGTGGAAACAATTGATGAATCAAAATGCGGATCGCCATTCGCTGCTCATCAATCTCGGTGGCGGAGTGATTGGTGACATGGGAGGGTTTGTTGCGTCCGCCTATATGCGCGGAATAGATTTTATTCAGATTCCAACTACGCTGCTTGCGATGGTGGATGCATCCATCGGTGGAAAAACAGGCATTGATTTTCTCCACGCAAAAAATATGATCGGATCATTTACTGATCCCCGGGCGGTTTTCATTCATCATGATTTTTTGAAAACACTTCCGCAGCGGCAGTTGCGCAGCGGCATGGCCGAAATATTAAAGCATGCTTTGATCGCAGATAAAAATTTATGGGAGCAGTTGAAAAAAATAATCGGCTTTCAGGTACCGCCCAAAGCTCCGCCTCTGGAAAAAATTATTCCGCTTATTCCGCGATCCATTAAAATAAAAAAACAAATTGTTGAAGCAGATCCTTTGGAATCAGGAAAAAGAAAATTGCTCAACCACGGACATACGGTTGGTCACGCCATCGAAAGTTATTTCCTGATGAAGAACAGAAATATTTTGCACGGAGAAGCAGTAGCCGCGGGGCTCATTGCTGAAGCAAGTATTTCTCAGCGAGCCGGTATTTGTAAAACAAACATCTTAACGGAAATCATGGTTTACACATACAGCGTGGCTGGTGCTGTTCCAATATATAAACAGCAAGTTTCTCCGATTATCCGACTCATGCAGCAAGACAAGAAAACCGTAAATGGTAAGTTGAATTTAACGCTGCTTAAAAATATCGGCCAAGCTGTTTTTGATCAACAGGTTGATGAAGAATTCGTACGGCAGGGATTAGAAATATATGCGGAGCACTCCTGATGATTATTTCCAAAGAGCAAATAAAAAAACAAGGCAACATTCAATTGCCTTCTTCCAAAAGCATCAGCAACCGCGTTTTGATTATTCAGAAATTGTGCGATGCGAAATTTGAAATTGAAAATCTTTCCCAGGCAAACGATACGCAGGAATTACAACTTGCATTGAGTTCTGTTCACGCAGCTTCTTCCGAAAAAAATCGGAATGAAGCTGCTAAGACAGAAATTTACACCGGTGAAGGAGGAACTACATTTCGTTTTCTGACTGCTTATCTCTCTACTCAAGAAGGCGAATGGATTTTGAGATGCTCACCATCTATGATCAGGCGCCCCGTTGGTGATCTGGTTGAGGCACTGAACAATATCGGTGCGGAGATAGATTATCTGGAGAACATTGGGTTTCCTCCGTTGAAAATCAAAGGAAGAAAAATGAACGGTGGGAAAATTCCGCTCTATGCTTCTGTCTCGAGTCAATTTGTTTCTGCTCTTTGTATGATTGCTCCAACGCTGACTCATGGTTTGCAAATTCATCTGGACGGCAAAATCGCTTCCTCCTCTTATATCCGAATGACTTTAAGTCTGATGGAATATTTCGGAGTAAAATTATCGTGGAAAAATGAAGTGATAGAAATTTTACCGCAGAAATATATTCCGCGCGACATCGTGATTGAAACAGATTGGTCTGCTGCTGCTCCGTTTTATCAAATAGCTTGTTTTACTGAAAGCACGGATTTATTTATCAGCGGTTTGTATCAGGAAAGTTTGCAGGGAGATTCCTGTTTACCTGAAATATTTAATGAACTTGGAGTAAAAACAACATTTTCAGAAAACGGAATTCAACTCGGTCATCAAGCCATTGATGCGCGATCATTTGAATATGATTTTACGGATTGTCCTGATTTGGTTCAGCCTGTTGCAGTAACCTGCGCAGCACAAAATATTTATGCGCGACTGAAAGGAGTTCATAATTTGCCATTCAAAGAAACCAACCGCATTCAGGCATTGCAAAATGAATTAAAAAAATTTGGAGTCAATGTCACTTATCAAAATGACCAGATAAAAATTCAAGGTGAATTTGATCGCAAAGAAAATGTGTTGATCAATGATTACAACGATCACCGCATGGTGATGTCATTTGTGCCGTTAGCGGTTGTTTGTGATTCTGTAGAGATTGAAAATCCCGAGGCGGTGAAAAAATCTTTTCCTGATTTCTTCAATCAATTACTTCTCACTTAAAATACTGATTCCTGTAAACAGCGCAAATAATCGAAGTGGCTATCGCAGCATTCAAAGATTCTGCCCCACCGAATTTCGCAACTGAAATTTTATCCGTCACATATTTTTCCAGTTGGTCCGAAATTCCTTCCGACTCATTTCCGATCAGTAAAAAACCGGCCTTTGAAAATTTGGTGTTGAACACATCACTTTCTCCTGCTGATGCTCCGTAAACTTTCACATTCCGGTATAGTTCAAATAGTTTTTCCAGTTGACAGTAATGAATTTTGACTCTTGTCATCGAACCCATCGTGGCCTGAACCACTTTGGGACTGAAACAATCCACGCAATCTTCTGTGCAAAAAATGTTTTTGATACCAAACCAATCTGCCGTGCGGATAATGGTCCCCATGTTTCCGGGATCGCGAATGCGGTCAAGCACGATGGAAAAGGAGTTCTTAATTTCCGTGTCATCTGTTTTCCAATCCGGAATTTCAAAAACACCCAACACTTTGTTTGGTGTGGTGAGAGAGGATGCCTGTTCCAGTTCTTTCTCAGAAAATTCAACCGCCTTTCTTCCTGTTTTATGAAGTTGTTTTTCGTTTGCCGAAATCCATTCTTTAACAGCAAACAGCCCATGTACTTTGAAAACAGAACTGCTCATGAGTTCTGCTACGATCTTTTCTCCTTCTGCCACAAACACACGATTGACCGTGCGCTGCTTCTTTGATTCCAATGAGCGGATGTATTTAATTTGCACCTTCGACATGTGGTTCAAAACTATAGCACATCTATTTTCCTTTTTCCTCCTCGCATTCTTTTTTTCCGCATGCAGCAATACAAAGTATTTGAAGAAAAATGAAAGCCTTGTTAAGAAAAATACGATTGATTTCAAAACCACCACGCCAACGGAAGAAGAGGAGGACGTGTTGGATGATCTGGAGGATTTGATTGCTCAGCAACCGAATGCGAAATCGCTTTTCCTGTTCAAATTGCGGTTGTATGTCTATAACAAATTGAGTTATAAGAACAATGGCGATCCTAAGAATCTTGGCCCATTGAGTAACTGGCTGATTGAAAAGGCAGGAGAACCTCCCGTTGTTTATGATGAAAAGGAAGCTGAAAAAGCTGCGGAATTTATGGAGGGCTATCTTTTTAACCGTGGTTTTTTTTATGCGGATGTTAAATCCGATACAACTGTCAAGCGACATCGCGCAGAAATAGATTATTTCGTCAACGCAGGACCTCAATACAGGATCAGCGAAGTGTTTAATCCGGAAGATACAACGGATTTGATGAAGTTGCTTAACGCACATCAGTCAGAAACATATTTAAAATCGGGTGAACCTTTTAACTCAGGCAAGATGAGCAAAGAGCGTGATCGGCTGGCTGACGTTCTTCGTGATCAGGGATATTATTATTTCAATAAGCAATTTGTCACGTTTGATATTGACAGCAACAAAATCAACGCGATCGACAGTACGAGCAATTATCTGCTCGATGTTTATATGCGTATCAACCCGCAGGATGATTCCACCCAACATGTACCATATACAATAGGTGAGATTTATATTAATCCTGATTTCAGACCGGATGATCCGTCCAGTTCCATATTTGTTGACACGATTCATGCAGATGGTTTTCATCTTCTGCTCAACGATCCAAAACCAAAATTCAGAGAACGGATTTTTTCCGATGTCATTACACTAAAAAGCAACACGCTCTATTCGCGAACAGAATATTTCCGAACTGTGCGTAAGCTGACTCAGCTCGGTGGTTTCCGTTTTATCAGTGTTCGCTATTTGGATAATGAATACGGCAACTCCGATATTCTTGATGTAATGATTCTGCTGACGCCTTCGAAAAAGCAGGAAATTACACAGGAGATTGAAGCCAATCACCAATCGAATTATGATTTGGGTCTTGCAGTCTCATACACATACAAGAACAAGAATGTTTTCAAAACCGCTGATCAGTTTGCGTTCAATATGTCAGCCGGACTTGAAATGGATTTTGATACTATACCGGAAACGAAAACTTTTAATACCATTGACATCAGTGGCCAGGTGAATTTTTATTTCCACAAATTCATTCCTGATTTCAAGTGGAAAGTCTTGCAGCATTACCTCGAAGATAGAAATACGAAATCAAAACTTTCTTTCGGTTACAATTACCTGAGGCGAATCCAGTATTATACAATGAATTCTTTCAGTTATTCTTTTGCCTGGGAAACAACCAAAGGAAATGTCAGAACCATACTTTCTCCGCTTACTGTCAGTCTGGTTACTTTCACAGATCAAACAATTGTATTTGAAGAGCTGCTTGATTCAAATCCTGTGCTTCGACACAGTTTCAATCAACAATTGATTGTCAGTTTTTTCCATCATACGAGAACTTGGTCTGATTATAAAGGAAAAAGAGATAAAATGCTGCTATGGCTGAGGACAGATTTTGAAACAGCAGGTATATTAGTTGATCAGGTTTATTCATTTGTTAGCTCAGATGAAGGTCCTGAACGTGAAATTTTTAACATTCCATATTCTGAATACTGGAGAGGAGATATAGATTTCAGAACGAATTTTATTTTTTCTGAAAAGCACAGTTTCGTTGTACGCGGTGAAGTGGGAGTGGGCTGGGCTTTTGGTAACAGCTATCAGCTCCCGTATGTCAAACAATTTTTTTCAGGTGGTTCTAACAGTTTGCGCGGATGGCGGGCGAGAACATTAGGCCCCGGTTCATATAATAATACCGACACCACTACCATTTTCGTGGATGAAAGCGGAGACATAAAAATTGAAATGAATCTGGAATATCGGTTTAATATTTTTTCAATTTTCAAAGGAGCTTTGTTTGCAGATGCCGGCAACGTGTGGTTGCGAAAACCGAATCCTGCAAAACCGGGTGGAGAATTTGATTTTGCCACCTTTACCGATCAGTTTGGGGTTGATATTGGTGCGGGTTTGAGATTGGATTTTGATTTCTTTATTCTGCGCTTTGATCTCGCAACGCCTATCCGCGATCCATCTCTTACAACAAATAATAAATGGATTGTAAATCAAATCCGTCCATTCAAATTTAAATGGTTAAGGAACAATGTTGTGCTGAATCTTGCTATCGGTTATCCATTCTAAGCGAGTTTGCATATTAACTTTGTTAGACTATTCATCTCCTGAATCTCAGGCTTTCTTGATCTTTCAAAATTTCTTACGATGAAATTTCTTTCGGTATTTTTTTTTCTGAACATAAGCAATCTTCTCATTGCTCAACCCTATTTCTACAACTTCAATGACATTCCTGTCAAACTTCAGAATAACGACTCGCTGGAATTGCCATGGACGGGTGGGTTGAATAATCCGCAATTCAGTTCGGTGGATCTGAATCATGACGCCATCAATGATCTCGTTGTTTTTGACCGTGCAGGCGATCAGTTGCTTACTTTTCTCAATCACGGAACGGTGAATGAAAGCGACTACACTTACAATCCTGAATTTGAAAACAATTTTCCAATCCTGAAAAGTTGGGTGCTGTTATACGATATGAATTGTGATGGAATCGAAGATATCCTGACTTCCAGCCCTGGTGCTTCTGATAATTATATCAACTATTATGAAGCGTCATACAATGCGGATGACGAAATTCAATTCAACTACAGACTGGATTTACTCTTCGAAGATTTAACCGGATCAACCACTATCATGGTGAGCAAAGTGGATATTCCGGGATTTGCTGATGTGAACGGTGATGGTGATTTGGATGTACTGACCTTTGCACCAACAGGGGGGCATGTAGAATACTTCGAAAACCAAAGTATGGAACTCACCGGAACTTGTTCCGATTCAATTTATTTTGAAATGTACGATGCATGCTGGGGTAATTTTTTTGAAAGCGGTGTACTTAAGCCCGTTGATTTGAATATTTCGTGCAATCATGTAGTGCAAAATGGAGAGGGTGCCCGTCATGTCGGATCAACGGTTCTTGCCCTTAACATAGATGCCGATGAAGATTTCGACCTGGTGCTCGGTGACCTGTCGTTTAGCAATCTGAATATGCTCAAAAATGGAGGTACTAATCTTGATGCATTGATTACTTATCAGGATACTGCTTATCCTTACTATTCAATTCCAACCGAAATCACCCAATGGCCTGCTCCGTTTTATGAGGATGTAAACAATGACGGCATCCGCGATCTGATCAGCGCACCCAACGCGCAAAATATTTCTGAAAACTTTCGTTGTGTTTGGTTATTTGAAAATGAAGGAACGGATGATTCGCTGGATTTAAATTTTATTGCAGATACTTTTTTTGTCGGAGATATGATAGACGTAGGAGAACATTCTTATCCGGTAATGTTTGATATAAATGCGGATGGATTGAAGGATTTGCTCATTGGTAATCACGGATATTATTTATCATCAGGTAATTTCAAGAGTTCATTGGCCTATTTGCAGAACACAGGCTCTGCATCTTTTCCATCCTATCAATTGATAAGTCGCGACTACGAAGGAATTTCTTCCCTGAATCTCAATGACGTTTATCCTGCCTTTGGCGATCTGGATGGTGATGGAGATGATGACATGTTAGTTGGAGAAGCTGATGGGGAAATGCATTTTTTTACAAATTCCGAAGGTGCGGGAAATCCTGCAAATTTCAGTCTTTCTGAAGTCAATTTTGAGGACATTGATATCGGACAAAATTCAATTCCTGTATTAATTGATTTGACGAATGATGGATTGCTTGACTTGGTTATTGGCGAAAGAAACGGGAGCCTGAATTTTTTAGAGAATGAAGGAACATCCTCTGAGCCTTCGTTCATCATGGCAAATATCGTGGATGGTTTAGGAGGAGTTGATGTCCGTGAATCCGGATTTACTACCGGTCATACTGTACCCTATTTCTACGATCTGAACGATGGTCTTGGTCTGACATTATTTGTTGGATCAGAACGCGGATGGATTTACCGCTACGATGATTTTGAAGGAAATCTCAACGGAAGTTTCACTTTGCTCAACAGCACATTCTCAGAAAAGGATTACGGCATATTTGCCGCACCGTGGTTTGAAGAATTAAATGGTGATACATCAGTTGAATTTTTAGTCGGCAATAATCGCGGTGGAATTGTTTTGATGCGCGAAGGTGATGCACCTCCGGTTGGAGTTCAGGAAATCGTTCACGATGAAACGGTTTTGATTTACCCCAATCCTTCGGATGAATATTTTACTTTGTCAGTTAGCGATCAGGAAAATTCTTTTGTGAGCATTTTCAATCTGACCGGACAAATTATTCTTGTATCTCAAATCTCAAGTCTCAAATCTCAAATCTTAACCCGCGACTTTAACAGCGGGATATATTTTGTGCGCATAAATTTTGATAACGGAAAATCAGTAACTCGCAAACTGATCGTGCAGCATTGATCACAAACAATCCACGCAGTTTCTCACTGCAACCTGGTAGGGATCAATAGAAACTTCAGATTTTAAATCGGTAAGAACTTCAAGCGTATTCATATCAATAAACTGTACGAAGCCGTTGTTGCCCGCGCAGGCTCCGGTGTGATGCGGTGTAGGTCCGTCACCATCCCAATTTCGATTAGCTACATAAACCAAATCATTCACATCATCTACAGCAATTCCATGAGGCTGGTAAAACTTGGTTTGAATCTTTGTAACAATTTGATCTGTTTCGTAATTGATCACATAAACTGAACCTTTACACACAGGATCACCACAAGGATCTTCCATGCATGTAACAAATAAATATGGATAATTGCTTGATCGTGCAAACTCAACCGGATACGTACCGACAGGAATTACTTCGATAATCGAATCATTGGTTGTATTCAGCACTCTGACTTCATTTGATGCTTGACAAGTGACATACAATTTTGAAAAATCAGGACTGAAAATAAAATCATGCGGACGGAGTGAAAAATCATTCAATGCTGGTTGCGGAGGATCGTAAAGACTCACTGTCGAAACCTCAGGGAAATCAATATCTGTCAAATCAACTTTGTATAAATAATTTCCCTGTTCCGCGGTTACATAAAGAGTATTGAAATCCTGCGAAGCGATAATTCCATGAGGATTGATAAGCAAACCGTTTCCTTGTATGTAGGAAATAGTGTCCATAATTTCCAGATCAACATAGGCAATTCTTCCATTCGCTTGCCAGTCAGCAATAAATGCTTTTGATCCATCTGCAGAAATAGTAAAAACATTCCAACTGCCCTGTTTTATACCGCATGAGGCGATTAACTCATCAGTCTCCGCATCAAATTTTTGAATCACATTACTTTGAGCAAAAATCACATACCAGTATTTGCCATCTGGTGATACTCTGATATTGTGCGGAGATTCAATAAGGCTGCTCACGCCAACATCAACATATCTCATCGCCAATTTCGAATTGATGTCAAAAACAGTTACCAGATCACATCCCTGATTAGCCACATAAAATTTGTTTCTTCCCGGTTGTCCGGTAAAAGCAATGCAATCATTTGCATCAGGTGCGCCTTGGTTTATCCAGTTGAAAATAGTTTCCACCTCCGCACGCGAAAGAGGCTGTTTCTCATTTCCGTAAGTACTGAACGGCATGGTTGGATTGAGTTGAATACCGAGATCGTCAAACGTGTTGATATAGTAACACAACCAACTCTGGTCAGCGCGATATGGAATCACCACCGCACCACCTCTGCCGCCTTCAAATAAATGTTTCCATGTGTCAAGTGCGAGTCCGCCTGCGGCTTCTTTATCATTCGGAGTATGACATCCTATTGTAGCGCAGGTGGGTACAATGATATTTTCAATTTCGGGAGGATAACCGCTTGCCGGTATTTCCAGTGTTTTTTCCTTTGTGCAGGAGAAAAAAACAAAAACGAAACCGATGAATAAGAACTGAATGTTTTTCCTTTTCATCATCATCTTTTATTATTCCGTCACCGGAACCGAAGTTGTAACCACTTCGCCCGATTTTTTTATAGAAACCGGAATTCCGCCATACATCGGTTCTGCAATGGCAGAATCATACCCGACTCCGTACAAATAGTAGTTTCCTTTTTTCAAATCAGTAAATGATCCTGCTGCACTGTTATCTGTTGTAATCATATCATCATAAGCCGTGGTATCAACTCCGGGAAAACTTTGGGTATCATACTTAATAAACACCTTGCAAAACGGAATCAGGTCATCATGATGTTTTGCCGTAAAAACAATGGAGCTATCTCCGCCAATGCCACCTTCCGGCCCACACGAAGTAATGGTTAACACACCGCTACAAAAAATCAGTACAACGAAAAATATCTTTTTCATAAAATAAATTTTTAGTAACTGGATGAATTATTCCGCCACTGCAATTTCCAAATCAATCTCATCCTCTTTCTGGCTGCCTTTGATTTTTATCGCAGCACCACCCTTGACCGTCACCGCTTCAATGCTGTCAAAGCCAACACAATAAATAAAATACTGCCCGGGCTGCAGTTCTTCAATATGAACATGATCTTCTCCGGCTTCTCCCGCAACGATCAGATCGTAATCATTGATCGGATCAGCGGGCTCCGTATCCGTATCGAATTTTACATATGCTGTTGCACCGTAAATATGTTCATCATGATGTTTGGGAATGGCAACCACAATTGCCTTTCCGCCTATTCCGGCTTTATTACAGGAGGAAAAAGGAAACAATACCGCAATAGCAAAAAACAGAACGATTAATTTTTTCCCCGCATTGCAGGATTTCACTTGGTTCAACATTTTGATTTCAGATTTTCTATTCGTAAAAGTATTGAATTTCAATGGAGTGATGAGGCGATATGCCTGTCGGATTCCAAATTTCATTCGCAGACTAAAAGCGTATCCGTCAATTGCTCATCAAGAGATTGCACCGTGATTTGAGTAGCGCCCAATACATAATAATGTGAAAGCGAATCATAACCTTTCGCCATCAGAATATGATTGCCAATCGGAAGATGATCAAAACATGCTTGAGCCAAGTGATCACAAACTGTTGAGTCATGATAATCATCTCCATCCCATCCCGGAAACTCATGGCTGTCATAATAGATATAAACCCTCAGATCAGGAACCGCCCATGTATGATGCATGGTGGTGAAACAAATCGAAGAATTGGATTCAATCGGAATCGGTTCCGTGGGTTTTTTACAGGCAGAGATAATTGCAATAAGAAGGAGAAAAACAAAAATGCTGAAACGCATTTCTCAAAGATAAAGAAGACTCAAGCCAAGGTCAATAATTTTTTTCCGTAATCAATCACCGCTTTGTTTTCTAAAAGCAAATCGCTGCCAAGGATCGCTTCAATTTGCGGGAAGCCGTGTGCTTCATACATGCTGTTTACATGATGAAGATCAATCACCGCAAATTCATGATCCGGAATTTTTTTCTCACCGAGTTTCAGCGTTTTGATTTTCACCATCTCAATCCTCATCGTGTTGGTTCCCAATCCACTTGAAATGTGCTCGCTTTTTTCCGCAATGAGTTTCGGAAATTTTTTCTTCAGAAAATTTTTATCCATCACGGTTTTGGAAGCACCGGTATCAACCAGCATATTGCAATTCTTCCCGTTGATTTTTGCTTTCACAAAAAGGTGAAGACCTTCTTCATCTAATTTGAGAAAATGAATTTTGATTTTGAAATGGCGGGGCATTTTCAATAATCAAATCGCCAAAGTCTCGAGTACTCCATTCATATTGCGCACCGCTTCCGCGCTTTTATTAAATGCTTCCTGCTCTTCTGTAGTCAGTTTGTAGTCAAGAATTTTTTCCCATCCGTTTTTTCCAACTACTACCGGAACACCGAGGCAAATATCTTTTTGTCCGTATTCTCCTTCAAGCGAAACACAACACGGAAAAACTTTTTTCTCATCGCGCACAATACTTTCCACCAATGCGCAACCCGCAGCACCGGGCGCATACCATGCGGAAGTGCCGAGCAGTTTCGTCAGCGTTGCTCCGCCAACCATCGTATCAGCCGCCACTTTTTTCAATCTTTCATCAGATAAATAATTACTCACCGGCAAACCTTGCTGTGTTGCAATTCTTGTCAGCGGAATCATCGTAGTATCTCCATGCCCGCCAATCACCACTCCATGCAAATCATTCGGAGAACAATTCAACGCATCACTCAGAAAATATTTGAATCTCGAACTGTCTAAGATTCCTCCCATACCAATCATACGGTTTTTCGGCAAGCCGCTCGATTTCAATGCGAGATAAGTCATCGTGTCCATCGGGTTGCTGATCACTACAATGATGGCATCCGGTGAATGTTTCAGAATATTTTCTGTCACTGTTTTCACAATCGAAGCATTAGTGCCGATCAGATCTTCGCGTGTCATCCCCGGTTTGCGCGGCACTCCTGAAGTGATAACCACCACCGAACTTCCCGCAGTTTTCGAATAATCATTGGATGAACCTGTGATGCGCGTATCAAACCCAAGCAAGGTGGCCGTCTGCATCATGTCCATCGCTTTACCTTCAGCCAATCCTTCTTTAATGTCGAGGATCACCAGCTCTTCGCAAAGTTCTTTTCGTGCAATATTATCCGCCAGCGTTGAACCCACCGCGCCTGCGCCTACTACTGTTATTTTCATGGTATAAATTGAGTTTTTTGTCGTTTTAAAATTGTGCGGCAAACGTAAATGAATTTATTTAATGTACCGATGATCTGATGTACCAATGTACCGATTTTAACAATGAAACAATTTAACAATCAAACAATGAGTCCATCGATACATGGGTATATCGCCACATCAAATCATCAATTCTTCCGATTCCCTTGCTTATTCCCTACCGATTGCTTTCTTTTGCGTCTCCAAAAAAATGGATGCCTTATGCCGAAGATGAAGAGGAACTCCTCAGCTAAAAAACGTTTCAAGCTCACCGGAACCGGAAAAGTGAAAAGAGCACATGCTTACAAACGCCACAACCTGAGCAAGCGCACCAAAAAGGCTAAAAAGGCTTTGTCTCACAGTGCCATTTTATTGCCTACAGAATCAAAGCGTGTTAAACGCATGCTCTCTGCAGCCTGATTCAAATCATATTCTAAAAAATTAATAGTCATGCCTCGTTCAGTCAATAGTGTAGCCAGCAAAGCCCGCAGAAAAAAACTCCTTTCCAAAACCAAAGGTTATTTCGGGCGCAGAAAAAATGTATGGACCGTTGCCAAAAACGCTTACGACAAAGCGCAGGGCTATGCCTACGTGGGGCGCAAACTCAAAAAGCGTTCTTACCGCTCCCTCTGGATTGCGCGTATCAATGCAGCAGTTCGTCCTTACGGGTTGAGCTACTCCCGCTTCATCAACTCGCTCGCTAAACTTGAAATTGACATCAACCGCAAAACGCTCGCTGATCTCGCAATGAACCAACCTGAAGCTTTTAAAGCCGTGGTTGAAAAGGTGAAAGGATAAAAAAACAATAGAATTATTTGGGCGGCCAACTACACAGCCCTCTGCCCCGCTGTTCACTATAATATTTTTTGCTTCCCTTCTTCGTCCCAGCGAAGGTGTCATGCTGAGCTTGTCGAAGCATCTCTTAACAATTCTCGATAAGCAAAAAAGGATTTCCGTTTCCATCGGTGTCGCAAATGTCAGCTTCGACTGTTTACGTCCCATTTTTCATTTCCAATTTTCAAAGAAATAAATTCCGCATTTTACTTTGATCATACGTTTTATGAAGTTACCTTGTAGCTGATTTCCTCACCAATTAAAACCACTCACCATGAAAAACTTACTCGTCACTTTCTTGACTTCTCTTTTCATTATTTCCTATTCTCAATTAATTGCGCAGCAAACCATTGTTTCAGAAGACTGGCAAACATCTGCTGGCTCACAAAATTTCTTTCACAAAAGTTTTGCAAAAACAGGAGCAGGTAGTTACGTATATGTAACAGGCGCAACACTGAACGGTGACGACAATTATGATTTGCTCATTGCAAAATATAATTCGTCCGGTGTATTGCAATGGATTAATCAGGTGGATGGAGCAGGGCATGGAGATGATGTAGCAACCGGAGTTTATATTGACGGAAGCAGCAATGTATTTATCACCGGAACTGTTTACACCGGAACAACAGACAGCAATGATATTGTAACTATCAAATACAACTCATCAGGAAGTCAGCAATGGCAAACCATTAAAGCAGGACCAGCTCACAGAAACGATTTTGGAACCGCCATCACCGGAGACGGAACAGGCAATGTGTTCATCACCGGGGCAACGATGACTTCCTCACACAAAACCGATTTCATCACCATCAAATACAATTCATCAGGCACGCAGCAATGGGCGAGTTCTTATGACGGCTCTGCACACCCTTATGATGGTGGTGCAAAAATTTCTTATAGTGCAACTACTTCCGGTGTCTCGGTTGCAGGTGGTGCGCAAACCAGTTCAACCAATGTCGAATACCGCACACTCAATTACAACGCGACTACAGGAGCCCAAACAGCCACAAGCGGTTCGGGCGGTTCATCTTCGGGTATTGATGAAATAAACGACCTCGTGATTGATGCAAGCGGAAATGTTTATGTCACAGGCGGTATCGTGAACACCGGAACAGGCTATGACATTTACACCATCAAAATGAATTCATCACTTGCCACACAATGGACAGCTACTTACAACGCACCCGATAGTTTGGCCGACAAAGGCAAAGCAATAATTGTTGATGCATCAGGAAATGTATATATCACAGGTTACTCCTCAGGCGCAACAACTAACAAAGATGCCGTAACGATCAAATACAATTCATCCGGTGCGCAGCAATGGGCTTCAACATTTAACAACAACGCAGAAAACGGAGATGATGAAGGCGCAGATATTGAACGCAGATCTAATGGCGAAATCATTACCTCTGGTTATTCCTTCAATGGAGCAAACAAAGATTACAACACCATCAAATACAATTCAAGCGGAGAACTTCAATGGATAAAATCATTCAACGGTTCGTCAAACGGAGATGACCTTGCCTTGGATTTAGCGCTTGACGCAGCGGGAGATATTATTGTCTGCGGTCAAAGTTGGGTTGATACTGCATTCGAATATGTGACGGTAAAATATTCGGAGTATGAACGCGATTTCGACATTGTTTCTGATACCTCTGATAACCTTCTTTATATCTCGAATGAAGTCGTTATTAAATTCAATCCACGTGTTGTTATAAAAGATGTTGTAGATCGTGTTGGATATCAAATCGGAACGGTTTCAGATTTCATTGCTGATTCGACTGTTGATAAGATGAATGATGTACTCGATTTTGATATATCCAATGAAAGTAGTATACGCATGTTCAAAGTTTTCTCTGGACTAACTTCAAATGACACTTTTTCTATTACGCGTTCTGGAGATACAATTCGAATGCCTTTGTTTTGGACTTGCTTTAAAATGACTTTGCCTCCTGAGGAAGATGTTTTTGCAGTTGTTGATAGCTTAAATACTCTTTTTCCTGACATCGAATTTGCAGAAATAGATAGATTCATGATGCTTACGGATATTCCTGAAGATAATGAATGGTCGGAACAACACTCTTTGTTCTCTTCAACTTACCCTGATGCTGATATTGATATGCCAACAGCATGGGATTTTGACAACGGAGCGAGTTATATTAAAATTGGCGTTTACGATTCAGGAATTAATTGGCAGCACAATGATTTCAGCATCAATGGCGGTTTAAGTTTCGAAGACACTAAAATTTTTGGAGGATGGGATTGGGGAGCGGATCAACCTCTTGATCCACCTCAAAACGGTGATCCTGACCCTGATGGCCATGGTTCCGCTATCGCTGGAATAATAGGTGCGCTAAGAAACAATTCCAATCAATATGTTGGCGATAACTACGGTGTCGCTGGCATTACAGGAGGCGATATGACCAATAATGACAATTACGGCTGTCAGTTGTGGTCAATGAAAATTGTATATTTCGATAATAATGAAGATTTAGTTCAATGTGCCTGGTCAGAATTTGCCGAAGCAATTGTTGAAGGAGCAAAATGGTCTCCAGGTGCAAATACGCCTGGTTATGATTTAAACGTAATGAACAATAGCTATGGGGCTATAGCGGAAGACTATGAAAACGATTTAAGCGTCATGAGATTGGCTGTGCTCTTTGCTTTACAAAACGAAGTCGTATTTGTCGCATCACGAGGTAATGATGGCGACTGGCCTAATTTACCAATTGACGGGGCTATATACCCAGCTTGTTTTCCTGATGAATGGGTGCTTAGTGTTGGAGCTTGTGGAATAGATGGTGAGGCAAAAACCTCAGGAAATGGGAATCCCCTTGATAACACTGATAATAATTATTCGGGTATGTACGGCTTGGATATGGACTTTATCGCGCCCGGTTCAAATGCACTAGTATGGACTACAGATGATAATTCAGATTTCATTGGTTTCAATGGAACATCAGCAGCAGCCCCGCATGTGGCGGGATTATCCGGTTTATTATTGAGTCATTATCATTGGCAAAACCCCAACGATGTCTTAGCTCCTGAGGATGTTGAACATATCATTCAGTACACTTGTCAAGATAGAAATCTTCCTAGTAACCCAGATTATGATGATCAATCCGGTTGGGGTTTAATTGACGCAGGTCTTGCTTTGTCGGTGATTGACGAACCGACCTATGATATTTATCATAGAGATGGGGATCCAACTTCCTATACAGCTACTGACATTGGTGATTTTACAATATCTCTGGTGAATAGTTTCAGTCAGAGCATACCTGCCGGCTGGTACGATGTGGTGAGGTACAAAGTGGTTTATCATTATGAAGTGACATTTTCTGCTTCGCAAATATTAGATGTTTGGATGAGATTAAGCAGCGTGAGCGGATATTCTCAAGCAAATCCGGTAACCGCGGAACCTTATTATGAAGACTTAAATATTTCAATCAATGGCAACCAATTAGAACTTGATGTTACCACTTATATGTATTATATAGAAGAGAATGGATTAGGGCAAGCGGTCAATGAATGGATGCCTGCTCACCCTGCTGATCTCAAACTTCCGTTTACTGCTCATCTATTAAACTGGCCAGTAAGCGCAGGAGAAATTTCAGATTTTGAAAACTCGATTCGCGTTTATCCTAACCCTGCTGCAAACTATGCTACTGTAATGATTGATCAACCAAGTGAGAAAGATTGTTTGATTACGCTAACTGATTTAAGCGGCAAAATAATTCAGGAATTCAGTAGTGAGTATATCGAATCAGTTCACGGAATAATTCGGTTGAAACTTCATAGCCTGTCATCAGGTTTATATTTTGTAAATTTCTTAAGTCCATCTACTTCTTTAATCTCAAAACTTGTAATTACCAAGTGAAGATTTTTGGGATTACATTGATTTGTGTTTTAATAATGGCATCATGTAAAAAGGACCTACCTCTTTACACGATGCCATTACCTGATTGCGCAAATATTACTGATCTCAACACGAGTGATCAGATATTTTATCAAAATCTCGATAATACAACCACTGTCTTTGGTTCTTTTAACCCTAACAATAGCGATCAAATACTCTATTATCATGGCAATACTGAAGCAAATAACGGTTCCGTTAATGTATTTGATCTGAATACTCAATCAACAGCCTGTATCTACCAAGGTAATGTATGGGAAAGACCCTATTGGTCTGCAAAAAACTGGATTGTCTTTGGCTATGCACAACAAATTTTCAAAATAAAATCTGATGGTGACAGCTTGACCCAACTCACTTTTCAAAACGAAAATTATTCACCTATATGGTCTTATGATGGTTCCGAAATAATTTATAGACAATATGTTTCGCATCAAACCTACAGCATCATTCGCTTGCGTGATGACGGTTATAAATTAGATAGCATTCCAAATTCTTATTTGGATGAAGGGGTTTGTAATGGAAACAATCAAATTGTTTATTTACCTGAGCATACATCAAAGCAGATTGCAATCCTTGATCTTGATTTATTTGGAGTCTCAAATAGCTATACCATGTTTGAAGATGCTTACCTGAATATTCATGATGTAAAATGGATACCCAATACCGATGATGTAGTTTGGTCAACCCTATCAGGTATTTTCAGAACAAATCTCACAACGCTCTCTACGACCAAAATCAAAGAAGGTTGCGACTTTAATCACTACCTCAATTTGGATGTTTCAAGTGATGGTCTGAAAATTTTAACCTCAGTTTTTACTTATACTTTGTTAGAGCCTAATCTGATTGGTGTTGATTCTGAAATTCGCATTATGAATATTGATGGCACCAACGAAACCGAAATCATCATCGAGTAAAAAAAGCGCCCCGATAATTATCGAGGCGCTTTCTATTTTCAAAAATCTTTTC
>Ga0247727_10001397_pt1 | contig 57473 bp, 51 predicted proteins | sample WisWelCaveWW1625_FD_202498 | JGI IMG/M metagenome (GOLD analysis project Ga0247727, IMG submission 202498) | Biofilm microbial communities from Wishing Well Cave, Virginia, United States - WW16-25 | ecosystem: Environmental > Aquatic > Deep subsurface > Groundwater > Cave microbial mat | place... | reverse complement strand
GACAGCCCATGAGTCAGAGAAAAAGTGATTTGGGAATCCCTCGACTGACGACGACAACGACCGCCGCGCACGATTTTTGATGCGGCGTGGCTCGACAGACTCTACTCAACTGACGACAGGCCCTAGAACTCTTTAAGGCCGTTAGCGTAACTTGTGTATAAAGCGTCAGGGTAAAGCCAAGCCTCCATGCTGCTGCTCGATTTCCTGCTCGCGGGCCTGGTCATCGGCGGCATCTATGCGCTGATCTCGATCGGCCTCAACCTGCAGTACGGCGTCGCCCGGGTGTTGAACCTCGCCTACGGCGAGTTCCTGATGCTGGCCGGCTACGCAGCGTTCTGGGGCTTCACGCTGATCGGCCTGCCGCCGCTGCTGACCGCGCTGATCGGTGCGCCTATTGCCTTCGGCCTCAGCTGGCTGCTGTTCCGCTACGTGTTGCATCCGCTGCTCGGCCGCACCAGCGACCAAGGCAAGCGCGAGATCGACTCGATCCTCTCCACCTTCGGCCTGCTGTTCGTGCTGCAGGGCGTGGCGCTGGTCGCCTGGACCGGCACCGATCGCGCCTACAGCTATCTCTCGGTGCCGGTGAACCTCTTCGGCGCGGTAATCGGCGCCAACCGCCTCGTCGTGCTACTGGCGGCGCTGGTGCTCGCGGGCGCCGTGTTCGCGTTCCTGCGCTATGCGCCGGCCGGCCGGGCGATGCGCGCCATCGCCGTCAGCCCCCGTACGGCCCCGCTCGTCGGCATCGACGTCGCCCGCTACAGCGCGTTGGCGTTTGCCACCGGCGGCGCGCTGGCGGCGATCGCCGGCATCCTGCTGTCCTCGTTCGTCGGCATCAATCCGACCATCGGCGCCGCCTTCACCATGAAGGCCCTGATCGTGGTGGTGATGGGCGGTATCGGCCACGTGCTCGGCGGCCTCCTCGCCGGCATCCTCCTGGGACTGGCCGAGACGATGGCGGCGCTGCTACTCGATCCGGGCCTGATCACGGTCATCAACTTCACGCTCTTCTCGATCGTGCTGCTGTGGCGGCCGCAGGGCCTGTTCGGCGGCAGCGCCAGAGCGCACAGTGGCGTTGGCTTGCATATTCCGAAGGAAGCCGTTGCCTTCGCGGCACTCGTGGCGCTGCTGATCGTGCCCCGCTATCTCGATGCCTACTGGCTCTCCCTCCTCGTCAACATCCTGACCTACGTGGCGCTCGCCACGGGCTGGGCCTTCTTCTCCGGCGCCACCCGCTATGTCTCGCTGGCGGCCTCGGCCTTCTTCGGCCTCGGCGCCTATTCCGTCGCGGTCCTCGCGCCTGATTATTCCTACGCCGTCGCCCTCGCCGCCGCTGTCGCCGTCTCGATCGTGCTCTCCGCCTTCGTCGGCCTCGCCACGCTGCGCTTGTCGGGCATGTATTTCGTGATCTTCACCTTCGGGCTCGCCACGCTGGTGCGCGAGATCGTGACCTGGTGGGAGTTCAGCGTCGCCCAGAAGGCCGGACGGCATCTGTTCTTGTCGATCACGACGACGCACATCTACTACCAGCTGCTGGCGCTGTGCGTCGCCATCATCACCCTTTGGATCATCCGCGACCGCAGCCGCATGGGCTTCGCGCTGAAGACGCTCGGCGCCGATGAGACGGTCGCCCGTCAGGTCGGCATCAACACGGTGGCGCTGAAGGTCGGCACCTTCGTCGTCAGCTCGGTGGTGATGACGCTGGCGGGCGCCATCCTGGCCCCGCGCTGGAGCTACATGGACGCCACCGTCGCGTTCAACCCCACCACGTCGTTCCTCACGGTGATCATGGCCCTGCTGGGCGGGGCAACGTCGGTATGGGGGCCGCTGCTCGGGGTCATTCCCCTGGTGCTGATCTCCGATTTTCTCTCGGTCACGGTGCCGAACTACTTCAGCGTCGTGCTGGGACTGGTGCTGCTCGGCATCGTCGTCATCATTCCGAACGGCCTCATCGGGCTGCTGGGCTCGGCGCGCGCCGGGCTCAGCCGCGACCGCATCTCCATCCTGCTGCACACGCTCGCCGATCGCATCGTTGGCCGGGGCGTGTCAGAGCCGCCGCCACCCCAGCGCAAGGACGCTGAGCCCAAGATCGCCCCGCCGCCACCCGCCGGCGCGCCGAACAGGACGGTCGAGCGATGAGCAGCGCGCCCCCTCCCCTGCTGGAAGTCACCAACCTCACCCGGCATTTCGGCGGCCTTGCCGCGCTCGATGGCGTCTCGTTCACAGTCAGCCGGGGCGAGGTGGTCGGCCTCATCGGCCCCAACGGCTCGGGCAAGACCACGCTGCTCAATGTCGTCTCCGGCCGGCTGTCGCCGATGCGGGGCGAGGTGCGCTTTGCGGGCAAATCCGTCACCGGCCATACGCCGGAAGCCATCTGCCGCACCGGCATCGCCGGGACCTTCCAGCTGGCCCGCATCCCTGACGCACTGGACGCGCGCGACAACGTGGCGGTCGCCGCCATGTACGGCCGCCGCCGCCTCGATGTCGCCGCCGCGCGGGCGGAAGCGGAACGGCTGCTGGCTCGCGTCGGCTTCGAGGGGCGCCTTTCGGCCCACGGCGATGCGCTGCCCTACTTCGATCACAAGCGCATCGAGCTCGCTCGCGCGCTCGCCTGTGCGCCCGAGCTGCTGCTGCTGGACGAGTGGCTCGCCGGCCTCAACCCCACCGAGCTGGAAGCGGGCATCGACCTGGTACGCTCGCTGCTCGAGGATGGCCTCACGATTCTCATGGTCGAGCACGTGATGCACGCGATCCGCTCGCTGTGCGGCCACATCGTCGTGCTCAACGCCGGCCGCGTGCTCGCCTCCGGCACCCCTGACGAGGCGCTGGCCCACCACGACGTCATGCGGGTCTATCTGGGCGAGGTCGCGTGAGGGTGGGCCAGTCTCGCCTGCTGGGTCTAACAGTTTGAGAAAATAGAGATTTTTCTACGTCCGGACCGCCTCGGTTCTTGCAGGCGGCAGGTCGATCTACTACTTTAGTATTAGACGTGCGCACCGTTACGCTGGACGAGTCTTTCGGCAGTACGTGAATGGGTGCGGAAGGCGTTTCAGCGTCGATGACGCATGCCGTGGTGTTGCAAACAAAGGAGGTCACCATGGTACGCGCTGCGTTTCTGCGAGAGCATCGCACCTGGGAGGATTGGGCCGGGATTTGCCTGGGCATATTGATCGGCATGACGCCCTGGTTTGCCGGCGCAACGGACGATCAGTCGGTCGTCTTGAACTCGGTCGCCGTAGGCCTACTGGTATTGGCCATAGCCGCCTTCGAGTTCGTCGACTTGCGTCGCGGGCAGGAGGTCGCCGAGCTCGCCTGCGGACTCTGGCTGCTCGCATCGCCGTTCGTGTTCGGTTATGGCGGCGCCGGCTCCCTGAGGATCTGGCATGTTGCCCTGGGAACGGTTGTTGCCCTGCTTGCGGCGATGGAGCTGTGGCAGGACTGGAAGCTGAGCCCGGACGAGCTAGCCAAGCACGGCCGGTGATGGCCGTCGAGCGGCTCAGGTCGCTGTCGGGCTTGCAGACACGGGCTTCAGCGGGCACTCTGTGCGCAAAGCATTTGAGCGAGGAGGAACCCATGTCTGCAGCCCAGCAGCGCCAGGTCGTGCATGCCGACATCAAGTTGAACAACACGCCCGAGCTCGCCACGCGCTTTCTCGACGTGCCCAACATGCCGTGGGAAAGCACCAAGTTCCCGGGCATCCAGATCAAGGTGCTCTATGCCGACGACGAGGGTCGGACCACCGCACTGTTCAAGCTCGCGCCGGGCGCCGTGGTCCCCCTGCACGAGCATACCGCCCTCGAGCAGACCTACGTGCTGGAAGGCACGCTGCAAGACCACGAGGGCGTGTGCGGGCCGGGCCAGTTCTGCTGGCGTCCCGCCGGCAACCAGCACGAGGCGGTGTCTCCCAACGGCGCGCTGATTCTCGGCTTCTTCCTGAAGCCCAACCGCTTCGCCTACGGCGAGAAGTTCTTCACCGAGGAAGGTGAGAGATAGGCGCGGGCTCAGTCGCACGCCGCGCTCCACGGTGTGCCAAGACGCTTCGGCTCGTGGTGCGAAGAGAATTCCGGCTCCTTGCAACGCCGCACGTGGGTCCCATCACTCAGACGTGCGCAGCCGTACCGGCCACACGATTGCCTCTCGATTGCGCGAAAGCCTGAGCTGTGGCCTAATCGAGAACCAGAATAATGAAAAAGACCGCGGGCGACCCTTGGCAGTGCGCCCGCCAGAGAGGAGGAGGCGCATGTTTTCCATTTTCGGCAGGCGCGCCGCAGATGCCCCGGCCGGCGGGCCGGGCGCCAGCGGGCAGCAGTCCAGCGGCGTAGCGCAGGTATCCATAACGGTGAACGGAAAGGCGGCCACCGCCGCCGTCGACCCAAGAATGCTGCTGGTGCACTACCTGCGCGAGCAGCTGCGCCTGACCGGCACCCATGTCGGCTGTGACACCAGCCAGTGCGGCGCTTGCGTCGTACATTTGGACGGGCGCGCCGTGAAATCCTGCACGGTGCTCGCCGCCTCGTGCGACGGATCGAAGGTGGCCACCATCGAGGGCCTGGCGCAGGACGGCAAGCTGCATCCCATGCAGGAGGCCTTCCGCGAGAACCACGGCCTGCAATGCGGTTTCTGTACCCCCGGCATGATCATGGCGGCGGTCGATCTGGTGAACCGCACCGGCGGGAAGCTCGACGAGCACGCCATCCGCGAAGGGCTCGAAGGCAACCTGTGCCGCTGCACGGGCTACCACAACATCGTCGCGGCCGTGAAAGCAGGCGCCGCCGCCATGGGCGGCATGCGGCAAGCCGCCGAATGAGCCTTGATGCCCGCTGCCGGGCGCCGGCAACGTGAAAAGAATTTAACAGGTCGAGGAGGACTCCCGTGAGCGCAACCGGAATCGGTGCGTCGGTACGGCGCAAGGAAGACCAGCGCTTCATCACCGGCAAGGGCCAGTACACCGACGACATCAATCGTCCCGGCCAAGCCTACGCAGTGTTCGTGCGCTCCCCGCACGCGCACGCCAATCTGAAAGGCATCGATGCCTCGGCGGCGCTGAAGTCGCCCGGTTGCCTCGCCGTCTATACGGGTGCCGACATCGCCAAGGACAAGGTCGGCAACCTGATCTGCGGCTGGATGATCCTCTCCAAGGACGGGTCGCAGATGAAGATGGGCCCGCATCCGGCGCTGGCCCAGGGCAAAGTTCGCTACGTCGGCGACCACGTTGCGGTCGTCATCGCCGAAACGCTGGCCGAGGCCAAGGACGCAGCGGAGAAGGTGAGCGTCACCTACGACGTGCTCCCCGCCGCGGTCGACGTCGCAACCACGCAGAACACCGGGCAGCCGCAGATCCATGCCGAGGCACCCAACAACACCGTCTATCAATGGCACCTGGGCGACAAGGCGGCGGTCGATGCGGCCTTCGCCGGCGCCAAGCATGTCACCAAGATCGATCTCGTCAACAATCGCCTGATCCCCAATGCCATCGAGCCGCGTGCAGCGATCGGCGACTACGATTCCGGCACCGAGAGCCTCACGCTCCACACCACCAGCCAGAACCCGCACGTGGCCCGCCTGGTACTGTCGGCGTTCATCGGCATTGCGCCCGAGCACAAGCTGCGCGTGATCGCCCCCGACGTCGGCGGCGGCTTCGGCTCCAAGATCTTCATCTATGCCGAGGAGACGGTGTGCCTGTGGGCCGCCCGCAAGGTCGGCCGGCCCGTAAAGTGGACCGGTGATCGCACCGAAGCGTTCCTCGCCGACGCGCACGGCCGCGATCATGTGACAAGCGCGGAGCTGGCAATCGATGCCAGCGGCAAGATCGTCGCACTGCGGGCCAAGACCAAGGCCAACCTCGGCGGCTATCTGTCGACCTTCGCCTCCTCGGTGCCGACCTACCTCTATGCGCCGCTGCTGTCGGGCCAGTACGACATCCCGGCCATCTACTGCGAGGTCGACGGCGTCTACACCAACACGGCCCCGGTCGACGCCTACCGTGGCGCCGGCCGGCCGGAGGCGACCTTCGTGGTCGAGCGGCTGGTCGAGGTGGCGGCACGGCAGATCGGTCAGGACCCCGCCGAGTTCCGCCGCAAGAACTTCATCAGGAGCTTCCCGCACGCCACGCCCGTCATCATGACCTACGACGCCGGCGACTACGAGGCCTGCCTCAACAAGGCGCTGGAGCTCGCCGACAAGAACGGCTTCGCCACGCGCAAGGCGCTGAGCGCCAAGAACGGCAAGCTGCGCGGGCTGGGCTACTCGGCCTACATCGAGGCCTGCGGCATTGCACCGAGCGCGGCCGTCGGCTCGCTCGGCGCCGGCGTCGGCCTGTGGGAGTCCGCCGAGGTGCGGGTCAACCCGACCGGTTCCGTCGAGGTGCTCACCGGCTCCCACAGCCACGGCCAGGGCCACGAGACGACCTTCGCCCAGCTCACCTCACAGCGGCTCGGCATCCCGATCGAGCAGATCACCGTCGTGCACGGCGATACCGACAAGGTGCAGTTCGGCATGGGCACCTACGGCTCGCGCTCGGGCGCGGTCGGCATGTCGGCAATCTACTACGCCATCGACAAGGTGATCGTGAAGGCCAAGAAGGTGGCGGGCTTCGTGCTCGAGGTTCCAGAGAACACGGTCGACTTCAAGGAAGGCATCTTCTCGAGCTCCGCCACCAACAAGACGCTGACCTTCCCCGAGGTGGCGCTGCAGGCCTACATCGCCCACAAGTTCACCGGCGCCCAGCTAGAGCCGGGCTTGAAGGAAGGCGCCTTTTTCGATCCCACCAACTTCACCTTCCCGTCGGGGGTGCACATCTGCGAGGTCGAGATCGATCCCGAGACCGGCTCCACCCGCATCGATCGCTGGACCGCGGTCGACGACTTCGGCACCCTCATCAACCCGATGATCGTCGAAGGTCAGGTGCACGGCGGCATCGCCCAGGGCGTCGGCCAGGCGCTGCTGGAGGGGGCCGTCTACGACAAGGAGGGCCAGCTGCTCACGGCGAGCTACATGGACTATTGCATGCCGCGTGCCGGCGACCTGCCGTCGTTCCAGGTGGCGATGACCAGCACACCCTGTCCGTCCAATCCGCTGGGCATCAAGGGTTGCGGCGAGGCAGGCGCGATTGCGGCACCCGCGGCCGTGGTCAACGCCCTCACCGACGCACTGGGCCACGAGCAGATCGCCATGCCCGCAACGCCGCTGGCGGTGTGGCGCGCGGCCCAGAAGTCACCCATGAAGATGGCCGCTGAGTAAGGAGGGCCGCCCCCATGTATGCATTCGACTATCACCGCCCGCAGTCCGTGGCCGATGCGGCTAGCCTGCTGGCGTCCTCTAGCGAAGCCAAGCTGCTGGCCGGCGGCCACACGCTGATCCCCACCATGAAGCAGCGGCTGGCGAGCCCGAAAGCGATCGTCGACCTGTCGCGCGTCGCCGAGTTGCGCGGCATCGACAGGAAGGGCAGCGCGCTCGTCATCGGCGCCATGACCACGCACGACGAGGTGGCGAACTCGCCCGTGGTCCGCTCCGCTATCGCCGGGCTGTGCCAGGTCGCCGGCGTCATCGGTGACCAGCACGTGAGGAACCGCGGCACCATCGGCGGCTCGGTCGCCAACAACGACCCCGCGGCCGACTACCCGGCCGCAGTGCTGGCGCTCAACGCCACGGTCACCACCAACAAGCGGGAGATCGGCGCCGACGCCTTCTTCAAGGGCCTGTTCACCACCGCCCTCGACGATAGCGAGATCATCGTGCGCCTGTCGTTCCCCGTGCCGGCCAAGTTCGCCTACGTCAAGTTCGCCAACCCCGCCTCGCGCTATGCCCTGGTCGGCGTGGCCGTGGCGCAGACCGGCAAGGACGTCCGCGTGGCGGTCACCGGAGCCGGCAGCAGCGGCGTCTTCCGCCACAAGGCGATGGAGGCCGCGCTTGCCGGCAACTGGTCGGCACAGGCGCTTGCCAATGTGGCGACCGGCGCCTCCGACATGATGAGCGACATGCACGGCGACGGCGCCTACCGGGCACATCTCGTCGGCGTGCTGGCGCGTCGGGCTGTGGCTGCGGCTGGCTAGGTTGGTACACCCGTCATCCTCGAAGCCGAGGCTTCAGCCAAGGCTATCGGGGATCCAACAAAAATGGGCTGCGGCCACTGGCTGGGTCCCGGATAGTCGCTGACGCGACTTCCGGGATGACGGGTGGCGAGAGGATTTCACATGGCCGTGACGATGACGGGCGCGTTCGTGCTGCCGGCGGACAAGGCGACCGTCTGGGCGCGGCTCAATGATGCCGAGACCCTGAAGAGCTCGATCCCGGGCTGCGAGAGCCTGGAGAAAATCTCCGACACGGAGTTCCACGCCGTCACGAAGCTCAAGATCGGCCCGGTCAGCGCCCGCTTCAAAGGCAAGGTGACCTTGACGGACATCGACGCCCCCAACAGCTACCGCATCGTCGGCGAGGGCGAGGGCGGCGTCGCCGGCTTCGCCAAGGGCGGCGCTAACGTCAGGCTTGCCGAAGCGGATGCGGGCGGCACGCAGCTGAGCTACGACGTGCAGGCGCAGGTCGGTGGCAAGATCGCGCAGTTGGGTGCCCGCCTGATCGACAGCACGGCCAAGAAGCTGGCGGCCGAATTCTTCGCCAACTTCGCCAAGGCCTTCGGCGGCGCGGCGTAGCCGCCGACGCCAGGCGTTCCCGCCACACTGCCGTTTTGTGGGAAGTCTCGCGCCAAGGTGCGCTCGGGCACGCGCCCCGGGATCGGGCCGATCGATCGATCGTCGGCATTTCGCCGCGCTGGCGTCCACTTGCTCTTTCGCGCGCAGAACCGCAATGATGCCAGCCCATGACCGCGCTCACATTGCTCGAGATCATTCTGGTTGCCGGCGGGCTGCTGGTCTCCGTGCTGGCGATGGTCGCGGCCGTGTATTTCCTGCTCAAGCTCGAGCGGCCGCACTCCCAGAAGGATTGCCGAGCCACGCTGATCCTGCCCCTGACGGGGGGTGCGCCAAACCTGGACGGCCTCGTCGATGCCATCGCACGACAGACGCTGCCTGCGCGCAGACTGCTGATCGCCGTCGAGAACGAGAACGACCCCGCGTACGCTCGCGCCAAAGCCATGGTCGCCACCCGGCCGCTGGAGATCGAGGTCGTGGTGGCCGGAGAGGCGAAGGGCTGTGCGCAGAAATGCCAGAACCAGATCGCGGCCCTGGCCCGCCTCGATGCCGGCGACGATGCCGTCGTCCTGCTCGACGCCGACATCGTGCCCCAGGACTGGTGGCTGTCTGCGCTGGTGTCGCCGCTGGCGGATGATTTCTGCGATGTCGTGACCGGCTATCGCTGGACGATCGTTGCCAAGCCCACGTTCGGGGCGCATCTCGTTGCAGCGATCGACCGTACCATGGCGGTGCTGCCGAGAATTGCCGCACCCTTGGTCTGGGGGGGCACGCTTGCCCTGTCCCGAAATGCCCTCGCCAGCCTCGATCTTCGGCACGCGCTTGCCGGCACGCTCTCCGATGACTTCACGATCGGCGAGCGCGCAGGGACGCTGGGCCTGCGCATCTTGACGCGACGCGCCCTGCTGGTGCCGACCCCGCTCGCCATCGGTCTGGCGGCGACCTGGCAGTTTGGCCGCCGCCAGTACCAACTCGTGCGGCTCTATCGGCCGAGCCTCTTTGTCCTCAGTCTCGCCTCCATCACGACCCGCCTGCTGGCCTGGGTCGTCATCCTCGCCACCATGACCGTCTCGAGCTGGTCCTCCATTGCCGCGCTCGCCTTTGTCGGCCTAGCTCTCGGCGTCTTCCTGGCACAGCAGCTGATCGCCTATCGCCTCGACTTCCCGGACGATCTCGACGTTGCCTTGATCCAGGTGCTCCTCGCCATTGCCAAGCCCGTTGTCGACCTTTTCCACTGGAGCATGATCGTTGCCGCCCTCGGCGCCAAAGTACGCTGGGCCCACGTGACGTATGACATGAGAACGAAACGTGCGGTGGTGATCGCCGATAGGACTCCATGGCCATCATCTTCGCCCTGATCGCGCGGCTCGCCCATCTGGCACCGTGGCTGACACGGCTCGCAGCCAAGCTGATGGTCAATCCGATGCGCCATCTCGCGGGCAAACCCTTCGAGCGCAAGCTGCTCGTCTACCAGTTGCCGGAACGGCAGCTCGCCCTCGTCAACGATCCCGCGCTCGTGCAGCAGGTCCTGCTCGATCGAGGCGGTGTCTTTCCCAAAAGCGGCGTCGTCGGCGCCGTATTGCGGCCGATGATCGGGGCCGGCGTGTTCGGCCAGCCGGGCGGCGAGCTCGTCAGAGCCCGGCGCCGCCTGTTCATCGGCGCGTTGGCGCAGGTTCCGGATGCCGAGATCCTGGAGATCACCGCCACCACGACCACGGCTTACCTCTCGCGCTGGCTGGCGCAGGGCGCGCCCGTCGGGATATGCAGCGCACTCTCACGTCTCACCATCGATATCGTATCGAGGGCAACTCTCGGCCATACATTCAGCGAACGCGAGTCTGAGCGCTTCGTCGCCCTCTTTTTTGCCTATCACCAGCAAGCGTCACCTCTGCTGTTGGTGCTCGGACGGCAAAGCGAGGCCGCGACCGAGAGCATGGTGCGCAACATGGGCCTGCACGACATCGGCGCGGCCATGCGTGCTCTGGTCCAGCAACGCTTCGTTGCGCCGCTTGCCGCGCGCGAGCCGGAGGCGCTGGCTGCCCCGTTCGGCAGCGCGTTGGCTCAGGACGGCGGCTGCAGCGCCGAAGCCATGCTGGATGAGATTGCCGTCATGCTGCTCGCCGGCCACGAAACGACGGCGTCGACCTTGAGCTGGCTTTTCTGGGAGCTCGCCAATCGCCGCTCCGAGCAGGAGGCGGCCGCGTTCGTGCTCGGAGGGGGCGACCCAGGCCACGAGCGTGCAGGGCCATGGCGAGGCGCCACCCCGGCGCAACTTGGGTACGCGCTGGCGCAGGAAGCGCTGCGTCTCTACCCACCGATCGCCTTCTTCTTGCGTGAGGCGCTGCAGGCGCAAGAATTCCGCGGCAAAGCCATCGCGGCCGGCAGCTTCCTCATGGCGGCACCCTGGGCGCTGCATCGCCATCGCCGCCTCTGGCAACAAGCGGACGACTTCCTTCCGGGCCGCTGGCTCGAACCCGAGTGGACGCCGGTATCGGGCAGCTATGTCCCGTTCGGGATGGGCCCGCGTGCCTGCCCGGGGCAACGCTTCGCCAACATTGAAATGCAGGAGATCATCCGCCAGGTCTTGTGCGCCTGCGTACTGGCGCCTGTCGACGCCGACAGACCCAAACCGTTGGGCAGCCTGACATCGCGCCCCGATCGGGACTTGCTGCTGGGCTTGCAGGCCCGGCCAGCGCAAAATCAACGCGCCGAACCATGACCCTCGCTTCCGATCCTGACCGTACCCGCGCCGAGCTGCCGCGGTGCCCGATGACTGGCAGGCCGGCACGTCGTCGCGTACACGGCTTCGCCACCGCCCCGCTGATAGCCATGTGGCGGATGGCTGGCGCCGGCGATCTCTCGCACCTCTTCGCCGGCTGCAAGCAGATCGGTCTCTATGAGTCCGATAACGGTCTTTTCTTCTTCCAGCCGATGATCGCCGGCGATGCCGCATTCTACCGCAAGTTCTATGCGCGCATCGGTGCATTCGATACACTCAACAAGCACCTCATGGAGCGGCCGGAATTTCTTCGCGCCGCGGCATTCGTGGGTGCCGACGCCAGCGTGCTGGATGTGGGTTGCGGCATGGGTGCCTTCAGCGCGCACTTGCCGCACGCACGCTACGTGGGGCTCGATCCCTATGCGCATGTTCGATTCCGCAGGCGCCGACGCCTACTTCATGCTGGGTAATACCCTTTCCTTGATCTCCAACCGCGTCTCCCACGCGTTCGATCTGCGGGGACCCAGCCTCACGATCGACACGGCTTGCTCGTCGTCTTTGGTCGCACTGCACCATGCCGTCGAAGCGCTGAACGCGGGTCAAATGGAGGTGGCGATCGTGCTCGGCGTCAACATGCTGTTGTCGCCGTTTCCCTTCATCGGGTTTGCGCAAGCGTCAATGTTGTCTCCCGAGGGGCTCTGCCGACCCTTCGACGCCAACGCGCAGGGCTATGTGCGCGGAGAAGGCGGCGTCGCCCTCGTTCTGCGCCGCGCGGACGCGACGCTGGTCGATGCGCCGCGCTGCTACGGCCGTATCGTGGCGACCGGCATCAATGCGGACGGCCGCACCGTCGGCGTCTCGCTGCCGTCGGCCGAGAGCCAGAGGGCGCTGATCGAGCGGATCTACGCGCAAGCCGGCGTAAAACCGGACGACCTTGCGTTTGTCGAGGCGCACGGCACCGGCACGCGGGTCGGCGACCCTGCCGAAGCGCGCGCCCTCGGCGAAGGGTTGGGCCGCCACCGTCGTCGGCCGCTCCCGATCGGGTCCGTCAAGTCCAACATCGGCCATTTGGAGCCCGCATCCGGCGTTGCAGGCATGTTGAAAGCGATGCTGGCTTTGGAGCACGACCTCCTGCCGCCCACACTGCATGTCAGCGAGCCCAATCCCGACATCCCATTCGGCAATCTCAACCTCGCCATCGCCCGCCAGGCGGTTGCGCTCCCGCGCGAGCTGAACCCTCGCGCCGCCGGCATCAGCAGTTTCGGGTTCGGCGGCACCAACGCCCACGTGATCATCGCTGACGCAGCCCCGGAGCAGGGCGCGCGCAGCCTGGCGCGGCCGAGACCGGCTGCGCGGCAACCCAGGGGCATGCACGAACCCGGTATCATCGTCCTGTCCGCGACCAGCGAGAGCGCGTTACGCGCACTCGCCGGCCGCCACCTCGAGCATCAGGCAACGACCAGGCTGGACCCTGGCTTGGTGGCGTCCGCCGTCGGCCACTTCCGCGAGTTGTTGCCGGAGCGCGCCGCTGTGCTTGCAACGACGCGGGCCGACCTCGAGACGGCCTTGTCGGCGGCCAAGGATGGCCAGCCAAGTCCCTTGCTCGTGCGCGGCCGCACACTCGCCAAGGACCTGAAAACCGCTTTCGTCTTTTCCGGCAACGGCTCGCAATGGGTCGGCATGGGCCGGGTCGCCTTCACAACCAACGCAGACTTTCGCCGGACGTTCGAGCATATCGATGAGCTGTTTCGCCCGCTGGCCGCATGGTCGCTGCTCGAAGCCTTGTCGGCCGCCGATCTGGCGCAGCGCCTTGCGAGCACGCGCGTGGCGCAACCCCTGCTTTTTGCGGTCCAGGTCGCGACCACGACGGCGGTGCGCGAGATGGGGCTCGCGCCCGACATGGTCCTGGGTCACAGCGTCGGCGAGGTGGCCGCCGCTCATGTTGCGGGCGCGCTCTCCCTCGAGACGGCGGTGCGTGTGATCGCGGCGCGCTCGACCCATCAAGAGCCGCTCAAGGGCGCTGGCGCCATGGCCGCCGTCAGGCTAGGCGCGCAAGCGGCGCAATCGAGCGTCGTCGAGAGCCGCCTGCAGGGGCTGGAGATCGCCGCCGTCAACAGCCCCCGCTCCGTGACCCTCGCCGGCACCAGGAAGGCCATCGAGGCCTATGCCGGGTTTGCTGCCACGCAGAACATCGGCTGCAAGGTCCTCGAGCTGGATTACCCGTTCCACAGCCGCCTGCTGGCGCCCGCCGAAGCGCCGCTGCTGGCGGACCTTCGCGGCCTCGAGGCCCAGACGTGTCCAACCCCGTTCATCTCCACCGTCACCGGTGACGCGATCGATGGCCGCAAACTCGATGCGGCCTATTGGTGGCGCAACGTGCGCGACCCGGTGCAATTCGCCGCCGCCGTGGCAGCGGCCAGGCACGCGGAGGCGCGGCTTTTTGTCGAAATCGGGCCACGGCCAATCCTGCAGGGCTACCTGGGCGAATGCTTTGCGGAAGCCGGCGCCGGCGTCGCCGCCATCCCTGGCCTTCACCCCGACGACGCGGAGGGCCGCGATCCCATTCGCCGCATCGTGGCCACTGCCATAACCCGCGGCGCGAGCGTCGACCACGATCTGGCATTCGGCCCCCGCCCTTCGCGCGCCGTCGGCCTGCCGACCTACCCATGGCAGTACGCGCAGTTTCGTCCGCAGGATACGCCAGAGGCCCTGGGGGGCCTCGGCACGTCGTCGCCACACCATCCCCTGCTCGGCGGCCAGGCCCTTGCGCACGACCACAGCTGGCGCGCCCATCTCGACACCGCCAACCTGCCGTGGCTTGCGGACCATCGGGTCGACGGCCAAGCCGTGTTTCCGGGCTCGGGCTTTGCCGAGATCGCGCTCGCCGCCGCCCGCCGATGGCTGGGCGAGGACGGCGTCGAGATCCGCGACATGGACATATTGGCGCCGCTGATCTTGCGCGACGGCGAGACCAGCGAAACGCGCGTGCAGCTGTTTGCCGATACCGGCACGCTCGAGATCGCCAGCAGACCCCGGCTGAGCGATCAGGCCTTCCAGGTGCACGCCGTTTGCCGGCTGGCCAAGCTTCCCGCCGCTAGCGCACCGCGCAAGCGCAGAGCTGCCCAGCGCACCAGCCGCGCCGATGTCACCGCCGACTCCGTTTACCGCGCAGCACGACGGTTCGGTCTCGACTACGGGCCGGCGTTCCGGCGCATCCAACGGCTGCGCCGCGTCGGCGAGGCTGCCGTCGAGTTGGTTTTCGCCGATCCCGCCCCGAGCGATGCGGGCGGCGATGACTTCGCGCTCCACCCCTGCGATCTCGACGCGGCGTTCCACGGGCTCTTTGTGCTGGCCGACATTTCGGGCGCCGGTAACCGTGAGCCCGTGCCGCTCGTGCCCATACGCTTCGGCGAGCTGCGCCTCTTGCGGCCCGGATGCCGCGTCGCCCGCGCGCGGCTTGCCATCCGCCGCTCCAGCGCGCGCTCGGTGCAGGCCGATATCCAGCTCTACGATGATACCGACGCCCTGGTCGCCACGCTGCACGATGCGCGGTTTGCGGCCATGCGGCTGCGACCCAAGCCGAGCCTGGGCGATGCCGCCTATCGCGACTCTTGGCAGCTGGCGTACCCGCGACGCGAGATGCAGGCCCATCGCAACCGCAACTGGGAGGCTCTGCGCGCGCATGCGAGCGAGATGGCAGGCACGTTCGCGTCGCCGGCAGCCGAGCCGCGCTTGCTCCTGGAAGCCGCGGCGCGCCGCATCGCCTACGACGCCGTTGCCGCCGCGGCAGACGGCGAGGCTAGGGTCGCCCCCTTCGCGAACGACGCGCCGGGCTTGCCGACGCGCGCAAACCTGCTGATGCTGCTGCAGGACTGCGGTCTCGCCCAGGAGGACGGGGACGGTTGGCGCCTCGGGCCCTCGACCGACCTTCCTCCCGCCGCCGACCTCGTGAATGCCGTGCTCGCCGAGCATCCGGACTGGTCTGCGGACGCCGTTCTCCTCAACCGCGCCGCACGCCTCTTGCAGGCGCACCTCGCCGCCACGGGCACCCAGCCCGAGGAAGAGCGCCATTCCCGGGACACTTTGGAGCACTTCTTCTCCGCCTCACCGCGCCATGCGTCGGCCACCCGCCGGCTTCTGGCGATCGTCCAGGAGGCCGTGGCCCGACACCCGCAGGCCCACCCCCTGCGCGTGTGTCTCCTCGGCGCCCGAGGTACCTTCGCCGCGCAGCTGGCGGAGCTGCTGGGCGGCGAAGGCAACCGGCTGGTCATTGTCGATGACGACAAGCGCCTGCTCGAGCGCGCGCGCTTGCGCACGGCCAAGCGCTGCGCCTGCGAAACCGTCGACCTTGGCTCCGCCGCGCGCGGTCTCGCCGAGCACGGGCCCTACGATCTCGCCGTATCCGCCTTCGGCCTCAGCCGCCTGCATCGGGCGGACGACTGCCTCGCCGAGGTTGCGGTCGCGCTCGCGCCCGGCGGCCTCCTGCTCGCGGTCGAGACCGCGCCGGACGCATATCATGATGTCGTCTTCGGCCTGGAGCCGAGCTGGTTCGCGCGCTCGCTCGATGCGCAGTTTCCCATCGGGGCCTTGCGCACGGCCCAAGAGTGGCTGGGCGACCTGCGCCGCGCACGGTTCCCCAAAGTCGATGCCATCGCTCTCGACGACGCCACGACCAGCATGGTGCTGATGGCGCAGTCGGCCACGACCGCCGACGTGGCGGTCGACCGCACAAAGCCGGCGCAGCAGCCGGACGCCAAGGCGCCTGCCGCGCGCGCCCCGGTCGACATTCTGACGGCCTCACGGCGCGACCTGGACTTCGCCCAGGCCCTGACGAAGGAGCTCGATGCCGTCGGCCGCCCGGCTGTGGCGCTGATCTCGAGCAAAGGCAACGGCAAGGACGTGGCCCATCGTTCGGCCGCCAATGGTCGGCACGCCCCCGAGCATCCACTCAACGGCGCCCGCAGCCACGGATCGGCGGCAAGCGCGCCGGACGCTGCGGGGCGCGAGCTGGTCTGGATCGGGCAAGCGACAGACGATGCCAGCATCGATCCCTGCAAGCTGTTGCAGGATCGGGTTGGCACGCTCGCAAGTCTGCTGGCCCAGGAGCACGAGCACATAGCCCGGCTGTGGATCGTTGCCCCCGGCGCCGTCCGCGCCGTGGCGGCGATGGGATCCACTCTGCCAACCCAGGCCGGCATGTGGGCCTTCGCCCGCACCGCGGCCAATGAGTACTCGAGCGTCGATGTTCGCCTCGTCGACGTCGACCAGGACCTGAGCATCGATGAGGCGGCCCGGCGCCTCGCCGCCGTCATCGCCCACCCCGGACCGGAGCGCGAGATCATCCTCACGCGGCGAGGCGTGGCTGCGCTGCGTGTACGCCGCGGCGCATCGACGGCGCGGGCAGCCGGCCGGGGCCGCCGCACCAAGCCACGACGGTCCCGGCAGCGCGCCGTCCTCGCGCAACTGCAGACGGGCCGCCTCGAGAGCCTCGCCTGGCAGCACCAATCGCTGCCTCGTCCACGGCGGGGAGAAGTGCTCATCGATGTCGCCGCCACCGGCCTCAACTTCCGCGATGTCATGTGGGCGCTGGGCCTGCTGCCCGAAGAGGCGCTCGAGGCGGGTTTTGCCGGCCCGACATTGGGCTTTGAATGCTCCGGGACGATCGCTGCGGTCGGCCCCGACGTCGAGCATCTCAAAATCGGCGATCGCGTGGTGGCGCTCGCACCCCAGGCGTTCGCATCGCAGGTCGCCGTGAGCACAACGGCCGTGGCGCGCCTGCCCGACCGTGTCGAGCTGGCGGCCGCGGCGTCGATTCCGGTGGCGTTCCTGACGGCCTACTACGCGCTGCATCACCTGGCGCACCTCTCCGAGGGTGAATGGGTCTTGATCCACGGCGGCGCGGGCGGGGTCGGGCTTGCCGCGATACAGATCGCCCACTGGCGCGGCGCGCGGGTGATCGCCACCGCCGGCACGCAGGAGAAGCGCGATCTCCTCGCCCTGCTCGGGGCCGAGCACGTCCTGTCCTCGCGCTCTCTCGCGTTCGTCGACGAGGTGCGCACAATCACGCGCGGGGGCACGCGCGGGGGCACGGGCGGGGGGAGCACGGGCGGCGGCGTCGACGTGGTGTTGAACTCGCTGTTTGGCGAGGCGATGGAGCGCAGCCTCGAGCTGCTCAAGCCCTTCGGGCGCTTCCTCGAGCTCGGCAAGCGCGACTTCTACGCCAATACCAAGATCGGCTTGCGCCCGCTGCGCCACAACGTGTCCTACTTTGCCGTCGACGCGGACCAGTTGCTGAGCCAGCAGGGCCGGCTGGCCAGCGGCCTCATGGACGATCTCATGCGTCACTTCGAGGTCGGCAGCTTCACCCCGCTGCCGCATCGTGCGTTCGCCAGTGGCGATGTCGTCGACGCCTTCCGCCTGATGCAGCAGTCCGGGCACATCGGCAAGATCATCGTCACGGCGCCGGCGCCAGACCGGCCGACCGCTGCGCCGGCGGCCGACTTTGCGGCAAGTGACAGCGGCACCCATGTCATCGTTGGCGGGCTGGGCGGTTTCGGACTGGCAACGGCGACGTGGCTCGCGGACCGCGGCGCCAAGAGCATCGTCCTGGTCGGGCGCAGCGGCCGCGCCGCCGAAGGCTCGCAGCACCTCCTCGACGATCTGCGCCAGCGCGATGTCGCCCTGCGGATCTGCCAATGCGATGCCGCCGATGCGGAAGCTCTGCAGCAGGTGCTCGATAGCATTCGCCGCGAGACCCCGATCAAGGGCGTCGTGCATGCAGCCATGGTGCTCCAGGATGCGTTGATACGAAACCTCGACGCGGTCGCGATTCGTCGTGTGCTCGAGCCCAAAGTGGCCGCGGCGGCCAATCTGGATCGCCTCACCCGCGACGATCGCCTCGACTATTTTTGGCTCTACTCATCGATCACCACCCTGATCGGCAACCCCGGTCAGGCCGCCTACGTCGCAGCCAATGGCTACCTGGAGGGCCTGGCGCGCGCGCGCAGGGCGGCCGATCTGCCGGCGCTCGCGGTGCGCTGGGGCGCGATCGAGGACGTCGGCACTCTCGCCCGCGATCGCAAGACCGCCGCCGACTTGAACCGGCGGGCCGGCGCGAGCGGGCTGCGGGCCCGCGATGCCCTCGACATGCTGGCGATGGCGATGCGCCATGACGACGGCTCCCAGGCGAGCGCAGTCCTTACCCTGGCAGTGATGGACTGGGCCGAGGCGCGCGCACAGCTGCCTGTGCTGCGTTCGCCGGCATTCGAGGATCTCAGCGACGGGCCCGAAGCGGCCGCCAGCGCGACGAGTGTCGATCTTGCCGATGCCATCCAGAACCTCGACGATGCTGCCGCGCACGATGTTCTTGCCCGCCATCTGGCAAGCGAACTCGCCGCCATCCTGCGCATGGCTGCCGACGACATCAATTGGCAACGGCCTTTGCCGGAGCTGGGGCTGGATTCGCTGATGGTCGTGGAGCTGCGCACGGCAGCAAACCGCAGGTTCGGGCTGGAGCTGCCGCTCGCGTCGCTTGCCGATGGCGCCTCCATCAGCTCGATCGCGACCAAGCTCGTGCGGCGCCTGCGGACCGGTCAACCGGCGCAGAGTGCCGCATTGACCGCAGATCTGGATCTCGCAGCCAAGCATGTCGGCGATGCGCTCGACGAGAGCGAGGTGCAACGGCTGAAGCATGCGATCGAGCGGCAGGCAGACAAGAACGCTCGGGTGACCCAATGACGATCCCGCAAAAGGGCCGCCTCCCGACGGCCATGAAGGATGCAGCGCTTACCTTGGCGAAGAAAAACCTCGCGCGGGCGCCGCGCCGAAGCCGAAGTGCCGATCCGACGGGCGCACCACAGTCGAAGGCTGCGGATTTCTCGCAGTTGCCGGCCTACCAGGAGCTCAAGACACAACGCGGGGCGGCCGCGCTGCTCCAAGTCGACGATCCGTTCTTCCGGACGCACGAGGCCCGGGCCGGCGCGACCTCGCGCATCGCGAGCCGACAGGTCATCAATTTTGCCTCCTACGACTACCTCGGTCTCAATCAGCACCCGGAAGTCGGCGCCGCGGCCAAGGCCGCCATCGACGCCTTCGGCACGTCGGTGTCCGCCAGCCGGCTGGTGGCGGGCGAGCGGCCCTTTCACCGCCAGCTCGAGGAAGCGATCGCAGCCTTTTACGGGGTGGACGATGCCGTCGCGTTCGTCAGCGGCCACGCCACCAACGTGACAGCCATCAGCGCCCTGGTGGGCCGCAAAGATCTCGTCATCACCGACGCCCTCATCCACAACAGCGCCGTCGTCGGCGCCGAGTTGTCCGGCGCGGCGCGCCGCAGTTTCCCGCACAACGATCTGCAGGCCTTGGAGACCCTCCTTGCCGAGTCCCGGGCCCACCATCAGAACGTCTTGATCGTCGTCGAAGGCCTCTATTCCATGGACGGCGACGTCCCCGATTTGCCGCGGCTGATCGACATCAAAGACCGCCACGGTGCCTGGCTGATGGTCGATGAGGCGCATGCGCTCGGCGTGCTGGGCGCGCGCGGACGCGGCATCGCCGAGCACTTCGCGATCGACCCGCGCGGCGTCGACATCTGGATGGGCACGCTCAGCAAGACACTTGCCTCGTGCGGCGGCTTCATTGCCGGATCGACGGCGCTGGTCGACATCCTCAAATGCAGCGGATCGGGGTTCGTCTACAGCGTCGGCATGGCGCCGCCCGTGGCGGCGGCGGCCATCAAAGCGTTCGAGCTCCTCGACCGCGAGCCGGAGCGCATCGAGCGTCTGCAGAGAAACGGCGTCGCCTTTCTCGCCAAGGCGAGGGCCGCCGGGCTCGATACGGGCCTCGGTCAGGGTTTCGCGATCCTACCGATCGTGGTGGGCGACTCGCTGCGGGCGGCCAAGCTCGCCGAACGCCTGCTCGATCGGGGTATCAACGTCATGCCGATCCTCTATCCGGCCGTGCCCATGCAGGCAGCGCGGTTGCGGTTTTTCATCGGTGCCGAGCACACCGAGGACCAGATCGATGCCGCCGTGTCCGCGACCAAGCACGAGCTCGACCGCCTGATCGAGGAGAAGTTCGGGTTGGCAAAGATCGCCGCTTCCCTGGCGGCGTCGGCAGGGACCGGCTGAGCGATGCAACCCACACAGCATCCAGAGCAAACCTGATCGAGCAAACCTGACATGGCCGCGTAGGTTCCTGCACACGCAATGATCGCCCAGAGGCTATCCGCGCCGAGCACGTCGAGGCAAACCCTGCAATCCCCGGGGTCGTCGCCGTCCGCCGAGACCTCTCAAGTCGGATCGAGCCTCGCCAGGGGCAAGGCCGACGACAGCGGACATTGCGAGTTGCTCATCTACGACGCCGCGGAGACCCTGCCGGCGGGGTGGCTGGAAGTGACCCTCGTGGGCATTACGGCAGACCGACCGGTGCATCTCGTGTTGCAGGTCACTCTCCTCCGCGGCGACGAGGACGCGGTGGAGTGTTCCCTGCCGCCGGTGCTTCGCGGCAGCGACTTGCGGGTCGTAGTGCGCGCCCAACAGCCGGTCAGGCGCATCAAGCTCGTGGCCGCCCCAGAACCCGTGCCGTTTCGGGTTGCTTCCTGGCAAACGCTGCACCATTCGCGTCTCGCGGCATTGATGCGCGCCTTCCAAGCGGCGCCTCTCCCGACGATCGCCGCAGCCTATTGGCGGCTCGCCGGCAAAAAGCTGCGCGCACGCAACCGCCTCAAGCGCATCCTGGGCCTTCCTCCAGCGATCGACTACGGATCGTGGCTGAGAACTCATGAGCCATGCTGGACGGCCGAGATCCCTGCACTTCTCGCGGAGCTGGATCGTGCCGAACGCAAGCCGCGCATCGGCGTCTTCCTCGAGATCGAGCTCGGCGATGAGATCTCTCGGGACACCCTTGCGTCACTGGCGGCGCAGACTGGCCCGCCCTGGCGGCTGATCGTCAGCGGCGGCGAGGCCGATCGCGATGCGGCAGCGCTCGCCGGCATTGCGCACGACCGGTGCGCGCGTCTCAACGAGCCGCGCGCTACCCGTCTCAACGCCGCGATGACGTCCCTGGAGGCAGACTGGTTCCTCATTGTCAGGAACGGCGATCGGCTGGCACCTGGTGCATTGGCGAGGCTGGCGGTGGCGGTGTCGATGCAGCCGGCCGCTGCGGCGGCCTATGGCGACCACGACCTCATCGACAGGCATGGACGACGGCAACGCCCAAGCTTCAAGCCAAACTGGAACTTGCCGCTGTTCCTCGCGCACGACTATATCGATATGGTCGCGGTTCGCTGCGAGGCTGCCCTGAGCGTTGGCGGCTTTCGCGGCGATCATTCCGGCCTCGAAGCCGACGACCTGCTCTTGCGGCTTGCGGCGGCGAAGGTGAGCGGACCAATCGTGCATATTCCGCGCATTCTGCATCATCGCTGCCAGCAGCCTCCCAAGCTGGAAGCTCTGGACCACCTTGTCGCCAGCCGCGGTCGGATGGTGGAGACCCATCTTGCCCGGGAGAACGTGGAGATATCGGCGCAACCCGACCGCTTCGGGCACGTGCGGGTTCGGTGCCCGCTGCCCACGCCGGCACCCATGGTCAGCCTCGTCGTGCCGACCCGTGACCGCCTCGCCCTGCTGCAGCCTTGTGTCGAGGGGTTGAGGCAGACCGGCTATCTGGCCCTCGAGATCATCATTGCCGACAACGGCAGCCGTCGCGCCGAAACGCTGCGCTATTTCGAGAGCCTCGGCGGCGACACCCGCGTACGTATCCTGCCCATGCCGGGCCCCTTCAACTTTGCGGCCATCAACAACAGGGCAGTGGAGGCCGCGCGCGGCGCCGTCGTCGGGTTCATCAACAATGACATCCAAGTCATCGAGCCCGCGTGGCTGACCGAAATGGTCTCACACGCGGTGCGCCCGGGCATCGGCGCGGTCGGGGCCAAGTTGCTGTACGCGGAAGGCACGGTCCAGCACGCCGGCGTCATCCTCGGCCTCAACGGCTTGGCGGGCCATGCCCATCGCTTCTTTCCGGCCGAGCATCTGGGATACATGCATCGCCTGCAAGCGCCCCAGCACATCGCCGCGGTTACGGCTGCGTGCCTGATTGTCGAGAAGAAGAAATTCGAGCAAGCCGGGGGCTTCGACGAGATCGCCTTTCCCATCGGCTTCAACGACGTCGATCTGTGCCTGAAATTGCGGGCATGCGGCTACGAGAACTACTACACGCCATATGCGGTGCTCTACCATAAGGAGTCCGCTTCGCGCGCCCGCGATACCACAAGAGCGCGCCGCGCCGCCTATGCGCGGGAATGCGATATTCTGAGGCACAGGTGGCGGCACCTGCTCGCGGACGATCCCTACTACAGCCCGCACCTCACACGAGCCGAGGAGGATTTTTCTCTCCTGTGATGATTGCTCCAAACCCGGCGTGGACGAAGCTGTTTCACGGTCGCGGCAGCGATATTCCGACCGTCGACTACTACTTCCTCGGCGCCATGCGCGATCTCGTCGGCACTCCCGATGACGGCAACGCCGCTCGTCCGATTGTCCGCAGGGGGCCCTTCACCTTCACCACCAGAGATCGCCTGGTCATCGTGCGCTATATCACGGCAGAAGAATTGAGATGGATCGACAAGCACCGGTCCGAGCAGGTGTTCTACGTTCTCGACGATATGCTGCCGATGGCGGAGCACTGCTCGGAATTGCCCGCTGACTATCGCGCGCGACTTGCGTCGTTCGCGCGCGAATTGCTGCCCCGTATCCTGGACCTGCAGCCGACCGTCGTGGCGCCGAGCCAAGCGATCCTCGACCTGTTTGCGCACCAATCCACAGAATTGCTCGATCCGTGCTGCTTGACGATCGCCGACAATTTCCAGCACTTCGGCCTGGCGGGCCCCGACCGTGGTCCAACCAGACTTGCGTTCCTCGGAACGCGAAGTCATGGCGCCGGGATAGACTTCCTGGCCCCTGTCCTGGAGCGTCTCGTGGGTGGCCGGGATGACATTCGGTGCACCCTGTTCTGGGGCAAGCACGCGCCCCCGAGCCTTGCGCATCGGCCGGGCATCGACAATCGCGCGCCCCTGACTTGGAGCGCGTTCAAGGGCTTCTTGGCCCGCGAGCGGTTCCATATCGTGCTTGCCCCGTTGCCGGATACGCCGTTCAATCGCGGCCGGTCGATTACCAAGCTCCTGGATGCGGCTGCCGTCGGCGCGGCTGGGGTTTTCAGCGATCGGCTACCCTTCAACAGGTCCATAACACGAGAGTTGGACGGCTTGCTGCTGCCCGACGATGCGGGTGTATGGTGCTCGGAGATCGGCCGATTGGTTGCCGACCTCGACCATACGCGCAAGTTGGCCGAACGTGGCGCCGCGTGCGCACGGCGGTTGGGGGAGCCGGCACGTCTGCGGCGATTCTGGAGTGAGCGGCTTGGGCTGGCTGCCCCATAGGCCTCCAGGCCCGTCGGCCGCTCGGAGAATTGTCACGGCCCCGTTGCCATGCTCAACGCGAGCTGAGAGATGCTGAAAGTGGTCACCGACGTCGCACCCCCCCAGGAGCTCATGCTCTACGGGCTGGCTGCCGTGCTCGTCCTGCCCGCCCAATCGCTTCCACGGCTCGATATCGGCAGCGTGCTGGAGACGCTGGCCAACAGGCTCGAGGTGCTGAATGATGGCGGGCAGATCGGCCACATCGCCGATCCCATGCAGGCAGCACGCAACGACGCGCTGTCGCTCATGCTGGATCTGTTGCTCGCCGATCAGATCGGTAACGGCGTCGAGGACGCCGCGTCGCGCCAGCGCTGGCTCGAGGCCACACGCGCCAGCATCCAGACGCATCGGAAGGCATCGGCACCGACGCCGAATCGCTCCTCCGCAGCGGCTCCGCCGAGTGCCGGCCCGTTCCCGTCATTGAGCGGAGAAAGCTTGCGCGCGACGGTCGCGGCCATGCTGCAGGAGGAATTGCAGCTGGCGCTCGCCGATACCGCGATGCCGCGCAGTTTCGCTTCAGCCATGCAACGCTTCGAGCAGTCGGGCGTCGGGTGGTGCGACGCACTAACGTTGTTTGCTGCGTGGGAGATCAAGAGGAACGCGCGCTTTCGGGAGGCGATCTTCGGCAGGCTCGACCCGCAGACGGCCGTTTTCGATATGGACGCGGCACTCTACTTCCAGAAGCTGTTTGGCGTTGCCACGACCATTGCCCAAAGGTTCGACGCACGTCTGAAGCTCGGGCGCGACGCTGTCGCACCAGCTGCCGCAATGAGCGAGTCGGCCGAGACCGAGGCCGATCTCGATCAGTATTGGCAAGGCATCGGTGACGCCATCGCAGAGTCCCGCAGCCTGAGCCACGCGACCATGCGGGTGGTCGCGAACGCTGCACGGCTTCGATCGTTGAGCCCCGAGAGAGCCGGCAGAGTCCTGGCGGATTTGGCAGCGCTCTTCGAGGGCATCCTCATCGAACTCGCCGAGCACCTCGACATGAAGGACGCGGAGCTGGTCTCCAGGGCACTCCACGATCATGGACCAACCGTAGCGCTCGAGCACCTGGTCGAGGTCTCGCGCTTCCCGGGCAGCCTCGGCGAAAGACCGACCGATGCCGCCCGACAACGGCACACGGCGAGCCTGGTCAGTCTGCAGGCCAAACTGTGCGAGCTCGGCTTCGACTACCGACGCGCGGTGGCCCTCCACCTGCATGCCGTGGAGCTGCTCGGTGGCGACGCGGAAGAAGCGCGCGCACCCTATGCTCGTGCGCTGATCGAGGCTCTGACCCGATTCGGCAAGACCTTCCACCAGGCAGAGGCGCTCGAACGGGCCGTGGCGCTCTGTGCCTCCCTCTTGGGTGCCAATTGGCTGGGACGGGATACCGACTTGTGGCGCGACCTGAAAGTGAGAGAGGGCGATGCTCTCGTGGCGCTCGGGAGCTTGCGGAACCACACGGCGCCCCTGACGAGGGCCGATGCGGCCTACAGGGAGGCATTGGCGGCGCTCCCGGCCGATGAGGGTGGGGTGGTGGCCGACGTCCTGCACGGTCGCCTCGGCGAAGCCTTGTTGGCGCTCGGCAACCGCACCAACGTTGCAACCGTGCTCGAGCAGGCTCTCGGCGCCTTCCGGCGCGCGGCAACGACCTTGGATCGTGATCAGCACCCCGGACGATACGCCGAAGCGCACGCGTGCCTCGGTGACGTGTTGCTGGCCTTGGCGAAGGGCGAGCAGCGCTCGGCGCGGCTGGCCGAGGCGATAGCGGCTTTCGACCTGGCACGCCGCGCGCATGTACCGGGGGTCGACCCCTATGCGTGGGCGGACGCTCATTTCAAGTTCGGCAGCGCCTGCGGTGCACGGGCCCGCGAGACGAATGATCGCGAGGAGATGGAGGAGGCCCTGATCGCTTGCGAGACCGCCCTGCAGGTGCTGAGGCCCGGCCTGTTTCCCCTTCGCAGGGCTGAAGTCTTGGCCGAGATCGGGGGCCTGCACGCGGCTCTTGCCGCGGGGCCGAACTGGCAGGCGCCCCTCATGCTGGCGGCGGAAGCCTTCAGCCTCGCCGATGCCGAGCCCGAGCTTCGCGCCGAAAAGCAGCACCTGTGGCTGCAGACCAAGCAAAAGTGGTGTGCTGCGATCCTGAGGCTGGGCGCCGACGCCGAAAATATCGACCTCGTCGGCGGGGCCATAGCAGGCTTGGCGGACTGCCGCAAAGTGCTGGACGCGAAGTTGCATCCCTGGGCCACCGCTGCCGTGGAGCACAGCATGGGCGAGGCATTGGCTGCCCGCGCCCGACTGAGCGATAGTCTGGCCGACCTCGAGGCGGCGGAAGCAGCCTACCGCCGCGCGCTCGAACTGAGATCACCCGAACTTGCCCCGATCATGTGGGCGCAGAGCTGGCTCGGCGTCACAACCGCGCTCTCCCGTATCGTGCAGCACGACGGCTCGCGGACAGACGATCTGCGCGAGGCCACGCAGCAGCTCGAACGCGCACTCGACCTGGAGAAGGTGCAGAGCGCAGAAGCGCTCGTGAGGATGATCGTTGCGCAACTCGCCGACGCTCGACAGGTCTTGCCGACATGACGACGACGCACGGCAGGGGTGCGCAGATCGATGCAGAAGCGCCCAACGCCGCTCGCCGCCGCGCAATCGCGACGATCTCATAACCTAGTGGTGCGACTCAAACAATGTCTACCGTAGTCATCCCGGCGCTTGTCGCCGGGATCCATCTCTCAACTCGCTCTGGCGCTTGCGGATAGACGGATACCAGGCACAAGGCCCGGTATGACCGCGGGATGCGAGCGTTAGCGTCACACCACTAGCCAGCGGCTGACGCGCGCGCCGGCTCGCTCCAACGCCGGCGCACGCTGTTCGTTCAGACCTGGTCAGGAAAGATCCGCCGTATCGTCGGCCACGACGAAGTCCGTGATGGCGTCGACGTTGCCGGCGAGCGCCGCATCAAGCCGACGCCGCACGCGGCACCGCCTTCACCAGCACGAGGCTGGCGATCAGGGCGGCCAGCGCCAGCGCCGCCATCGCCCAATAGGCGCGGCCGGCGTAGGCGGCGTAGAGCGGGCCGGCCACCAGCGTCGCGCCGCCCATGGCGATGCCGCCGGTCACGGAAGCATAGAGCGCCTGCGCCGTGCCGGCCTGCGCTTCCGGCACCACGCGGCCAATAAAGTGGATCGCGCCCAGGTGCGACGCCCCGAACGTCAGCCCGTGCAGGACCTGCAGCGGCACCAGCAGGGCGAGCGGCGGATCGAAGCCCATCGCCAGCCAGCGGATCACGGCTGCGCCTGCGCCCAGCGCAATCAGCTCGGCGGGAGCGATGCGGCGCACGACGGCCCCCGAATAGGCAAAGAGCCCGACCTCGCACACGATGGAGATGGCCCACAGGCCTCCCGACCACGCCGTCGAGAGCCCAAGATCGCGCCAGTGCAGCGTGCCGAAGGTGTAGAACACGGCGTGCGTCGCCTGCGCCAAACCACCGGCCACGAGGAAGATCAGGAACGTGCGCGAGCGCAACAGGCCGGCCGCACCCGCGATCGAAAGCCGCGGCGGGCTGGTCGCGGCCCTCAGCCGCCCAAGGCCGATCGGCCGCGCCAGCGCATGCGCCGCGGCGGTGGTAAGGACGGCGCCGGCCACCACCAGCCAGACGGCAGAGGCGGCGCCGAGCCGCTCCACCACCCAGCCGCCGGCCAGGCTGGCGGCGATGAAGCTCAGCGACCCCCACAGCCGCATGCGCCCATAGTCGAGGCCGGCGGCCTTGACGCCGCTCATGGCGACGGTCTCGGTCAGCGGCAGGATCGTCGTCCAGGCGAGCGAGAAGATCAGCGTCCAGAACAGGATCGGCCAGAAGCCGCGCGATTGCGCCAGCGCGATGAGCGCGGCCAGCCCGGCCCACGCCAGGAGGATCAGGAACTTGCGATGGTCACCCGCCCGGTCGGCTGCGAAGGCAATGACGGGCGTCACGGCGACGCGCACCAGCAGCGGCGTCGCGGTGATGACGGCGATCTCGCTGGCGCTCAGCCCCGCCCAGTCGAGCCACACCGGCAGATAGGGAAGACTGGTGCCGATGATGACGGAGAGGGCGGCAAACAGCAGCGACACCCGGGCGGCAAAGGCGCGCCGCTCGCGCTCGGCGTCCGTCTCGTTCATGCGGCCCGGCGCTGCTCCTGGATGATCTCGGCGAACAGCGAGGGATCGATGTTGCCGCCCGACAGCACGGCTGCCACGGTCTTGCCCTGGAGCGGGAGCTTGCCGGCCAGGATGGCCGCCAGCGACACCGCGCCGCCCGGCTCGACCACCAGCTTCAGCTCCTCGAACGCGTAGCGCACGGCGGCCTTCGCCTCCTCGTCCGTGACGGATAAGCCGCCCACCAGATTGCGCCGCGCCACCTCGAAGGTGAGCTCGCCCGGCGTGGCGGACAGCAGCGCATCGCAGATCGATCCGGACAGCGCCGGATTGCGCTCACGCTTGCCCCCTTGCAGCGAGCGCGCGAGATCGTCGAACCCGGCCGGCTCGACGCTGTATATCATGGTCGAGGGGCTCTTCTCCTTGACGGCGATGGAGACGCCGCTGATGAGGCCGCCGCCCGACGCACCGACCAGCACGATGTCGGGCACCGCGCCCAATGCATCCGCCTGCTCCATCATCTCGAGGCCCACCGTGCCCTGACCGGCGATCACGTCGGGATCGTCGAAGGGGTGGACGTAGGCGGCATGACGCGTAGAGCACAGCTCACGCGCGATCGCATCACGATCCTCCGTGACGCGGTCGTAGGCCACCACCTCGGCGCCGAACGCCTTGGTGCGGGCGATCTTCAGCCGCGGCGCGTCCGCGGGCATGACGATGGCAGACCGGAAGCCCATCAGCGTCGCGGCCGCCGCCACGCCCTGCGCATGGTTGCCCGACGAGCAGGCCACCACGCCGCCCGGATAGGCGTCCCGGTCCACCTGCGCCACCTTGTTGTAGGCGCCGCGGAACTTGAAGGCGCCGACCCGCTGCAGGTTCTCGGCCTTGAGCAGCACGCGTCCGCCGACCAGCGCGTTCAGGCCCACATGCTCGATCAGGGGCGTGCGGTAGGCCAGTTGCCCGAGGCGGCGCTGCGCCGCCAGAAGGTCGCCGTACGTCGGCAGCTGGGCAGCCATGCGAGACCTCCGTGCCAGAGCCCACGCCAGTCCCACGCTACACGTATCGGCCGAAGCGTGAATCCTGCTCTGTTCTAATGTTGAGAGCGAGATTCTCGCTCTAGTGTGCGGTGCACCCCACAAGCGCCAGCCGGCGCCGCCTGTCAAGCGAGCATGCCGGCTCGGGCCCAGCTCGGACCATGGCGCGCAGCGGATATCGGTGCATCTCGGAGCGAGGACGGTGCACTATGGCCAAAAAAAACCGGCCCGGATGACGAACCGGACCGGCTTTCTCTTGGAGCAAAACCCGTGTCCCTGGATCACGCGGGCTGTGCTCTCCCCCATCTAAGGCCGTGCGCCTGCCGCAGATCGATAGAGCCATTCGTGGGCTCCCGTATCACCCGGCCATCGTCTGCGGCCCGTCCCCCTCACCACCACGGGTTGTCCCAAATTCTGCCTGCCCGATCAACCGCCTCCGGACGAATGTTGCATCGACCGTGGCCAGCTAGCCACAGCCATCGTGTGTACTGGAGCGCAATGGCGCGCAAAGCCGGGAATCCAACGAAAGACCAGGGCGCGTCCTGGGTCCCGAATATTCGCTGACGCGAATTCCGGGATGACAGTCAAGCCGGCTAACACTTCGCGAGGCCAATGGAGATGCGGGTCACCTCCAAGCCCTGGGGCGTGATGCTGATCGATTGCTTGCAGCTCGAGAGGGTGACGTTCATCGCCGCCGTGAAGCTCGCCCCCTGGATCGACAGCACCAGGCTGCTGCCGCTATAGCGCCCGGACACTTGGCCCACGGCCGAATAGGTCTTCTCCTCCCAGCTGCCCGACACCTGCGCGCCCTTCACATTGAGGTCGGCGGACGCGTTGATGTTGTAGTCGGCGCTGGCGCAGCGCATGTTCTGCTTGATCTGGGTGCCGCTGTCGCTGATCTTGTAGGTCACCACGCACTTGACCCGCTCGGTCGTGCCGTTCGCGAGCACGACCGAGCCGCCCCCGGTCCAATAGCCGGACATTTCGTCGATCGGGCTGGCAGGCGCGCCGGTCGCCGCCAACGCCGCCGCTGTTGCCAGGGCGGCCGCCATTGCACGTCGTCTCATTGTGCTCTGTCCCCACCGCTGCGGGCTGCCGGCGCGCCGGCCTGCGGGTTATGTCCCCGCTCGCGCCAGCTTCTCGCCACCCATTGTGGCGTCCATCATGCAGAATTGCCGTTGTTGCGCAAAAGACTTTCTTGTCGGCAGCACAGGACATAGCGGGCGGCTGTGACAACGCCGCCAGCCGCCCGCCCGTCTGCCTGCACCGCCCGTCTGCCTGCACATTGTGCACCAAATGCGGGAGGCGCTGTGGGTGCTCACGCCGGCGGGGGGGTCCGGCGAATGGCGAACAGATGGTCGACCGGCCCGTGCCCCCGGCCGACGCCGAGCATCCGCCCCGCCTCCAGCGCCTGCCAGACGTAGGTTTTGGCGCGCTCCACGGCTTCTGCGAGCCCCGCACCCTGGGCCAGCAGGGCGGCGATGGCGGCCGACAACGTGCAGCCGGTGCCGTGCGTGTGGGGGGTGTCGATGCGCGGCCGCGCGAAACGCCGGATGCCGCCATCGTCGCAGAGAATATCGACGGCCGTATCGCCGCCGCCGTGCCCGCCCTTGAGCAGCACCGCCGCGCTGCCGAGCCCGCGCAGCGCCCTGGCCTGCGCCACGGCCTCTGCCTCGCTGGCCGCCTCGCCCGTCTGCAGCAGGCGCGCGGCCTCCGGCAGGTTGGGCGTCAGCAGGGTTGCAAGCGGGAGGAGCTCGCGCCTGACCGCCTCGACGGCGTCGGGGCTGAGTAGGCTGTCGCCGCTGGTCGCCACCATGACGGGATCGACCACGAGCGGCCGCCGCTCCCCGCCCCGCAGCGCGCCCGCCACGGCCTCGACGATCGCCGCATTGGCGAGCATGCCGGTCTTGATGGCGCCGACCTCGAGATCGCCGAGCACGGCCCCGATCTGCGCCACCACGAACGCAGGGGTCACCGGCTCGACGGCGGTGACGCCCCGCGTGTTCTGCGCGGTCAGCGCCGTGATCACGGACGCGCCATACACGCCGAACGCCGAGAAGGTCTTGAGGTCCGCCTGGATGCCGGCCCCGCCCGAGCTGTCCGACCCGGCGATGGTGAGCGCAATCGGCGTGCGCGCGGCGGGGGCGGTCATCGTCCGCTGCCTTCCTTCAGGATCTCGGTCTGCAGCCGTTGCGGCGTGAGCGACTCCTCGATGCGCGCCAGCACCGGCACGTTGTCGATCAGCCACTGGCCGAACCAGTTGAGCGAACCGGTCAGCATCAACATGCCCGTCACCACCAGCAGCAGCCCCATCACCATCTCGACGCGCCCCAGATGCTGGCGGAAGCGCTGCAGGAAGGCGATGAACGGCCCGATCGCCATCGCTGCGAGCACGAACGGAATGCCGAGCCCGAGCGAGTAGACCAGCAGCAGACGCACGCCGGCGCCGAGGCTCGCCTCGCTGGCCGCAAGGGTGAGCACGGTCGCGAGCACCGGTCCGATGCACGGCGTCCACCCGAACGCGAAGGCGAGCCCCATCAGGTAGGCGCCGGCCAGGCTCGCGCCCCGCGTGCGCGCATGGAAGCGCGCCTCGCGGTAGAGCAGCGGCACGCGCAGCACGCCCAGGAAGTGCAGGCCGAAGCCGATGATGACGATGCCGGCGATCAGGGAGAGCTGTCCCTTGTTGGCCTGCACCCACTGTCCCAGCACGGAGGCGCCGGCGCCGAGCGCCACGAACACCGTGGTGAAGCCGAGCACGAACAGCACCGACGCCAGCACGACGCGCCGCCACAACTCGGCATCGATCCGCTCCCGGCCCGTCATCTCTTCGATGGTGGTGCCGCTGAGGTAGCCCAGATAGGGGGGCACCAGGGGCAGCACGCACGGCGAGAGAAAGCTCACGAGGCCCGCCAGCGCGACGCCGAGATGGATGTAGATCTGGGTCAGCATGGGGTGCCAATTGGGGTGCCTGCGGCCGCGCGACAAGCGGCGCGCGATCAGCCGGCGCGCACGATCTTGACCGACTTGCGCGGCTGCGGCGAGAGCTGCTGGCGGTTCTTGAGATGGGTTGCGACCACCTCCCAGATCGGCGGGCCCTCGGTGCCTTCGTTGACCGAACCCCAGCCCGCTACCCGGTAGTCTTTGTCCGCCTCGATCGGCACGCCCGAGCCCAGCATATGCATCCCGGTGATGCGGCCGCCGCTCGGGGCGTCCACGTTGACGGTGTAGCCCATGCCCCCGACGCGCACCATGTCGCCGCCCTGCTGGTAATAGGGATCGGGGTTGAAGGCGTTATCGGCCACCTCCTCCAGGATGGTTTTGATCACCTCGCCCTTCATAAGCGAGCGGTAAGCGGCCGGATAGGTGATGGCGGTGGCGTTGTAAACGTCCTCCCACGTCACCGGCTGGCCGGCAATCAGCGTGCCGCCCCAGCGGAAGCCGGGCGACAGGGCGATCTCGGCCTCGCGCACGCCGAGCAGCGCGTCGCAGATGAGGTCGTCGAGGGTGCCGGCGAACGTGCCGCGGCGATAGAGCAGGCCATCGGTGCGGGCGAGCTCGGTCGCCAGCATTGCCTCGTGCGGAGCCCGGATGCCGGCGATCAGCGCGGCCATGTCGGGATCGGGGGCGATCGCATCCGCCAGCACCGGGATCAATCCATGACTGACGCCCTTCACGCGCCCGTCACCGACCTCGATGTCCAAGCGGGACAGGAACTTGCCGTGCGAGCCGGACGCGATCAGCAGCGTGCCGCCGACCCTCACGGGAGCGGGCAGCGCATCGTGGGTGTGCGCGGTCAGGATGATGTCGATGCCCTCGACACGGCGCGCCAGCTTGGCATCGACGTCGAAGCCGTTGTGGGAGAGCAGCACGACCACCTGCGCGCCCTGGTCGCGCGCGGCGACGACCGAGCGCCGCAGCTCCCATTCACGGATGCCGAACGTCCAGCGCGGCATCATCCAGCGCGGGTTGGCGATCGGCGTATAGGGGAACGCCTGGCCGATCACGGCAACGGCGACGCCGCCCCGCTCGAACAGCTTGAAGCCGTTGAAAACCGGGTCCTCGAAGTCGGTGTCGCGCACGTTGCCGGCGAGAAACGCCACTTTCGCCGTGCCCGGCCGATCGACGTCGCCGAACAGCTCCGACATGCGGGCGGCGCCCAGCGTGAACTCCCAATGCCCCGTGGTGGCGGCGACGCCCAGTGCCTCCAGCACCGCGATCATGTCGCCACCCTTGCTCTTGAGCGCGGTGTAGGAGCCCTGCAGCGCATCGCCGCCATCGAGCAGCAATACGCGCTCGGCCCCCCGCTCGGCGCGGATCGCCTTCACGAGGGTGGCCACGCGGTCCATGCCGCCGACGCGGCCGTAGGTCTTGGCCAGCGCCTCGTAGTCGACTGGACTCAGCATGTAGGCGTCCAGCGATCCCTCCGGGATGCCGAGCGCGGCCAGCAGCTCCGCTCCGGTGATGTGCGGCAGCTTGCCCCTGGCCTCTCCGACGCCGAGGTTGAGGGACGGCTCGCGGCAATAGATCGGCTTCAATTGTGCGTGGCAGTCAGCCATATGCAGGATGGTGAGCTGGCCGGCCGGCGCGAAGCGCAGCAGGTCCTCTTGGCGGACCGCCTGCTGCGCCGCCGCACGCGGCAGCCGCTCGCCCAATCCGGTGGCTGCGGCCGTGGCGGCCGCCACCTGCAGAAATCCTCGTCGCGTTATCATCGTTGTTCCATATTACGCCACGGCGCCGGCTCGGTGGGGACACGGCCGGCGTCCGGCCAAACCCGCGAATTGTCCACTCTACTTGTTAACGGGGCTTTCCGGTGACATCACGTAAGCCACCAGGTCCTTGATCTGATCGACGGTCAGGAACTTGCTCGCACCCATCCGTGGCATGTTCGCGCACGGAATGGCGGCGTGGGGGTTGTAGATCCGCTCGTAGACGGCCTTGACCTCGGCCTCCGTGAATTTGCGGATCTTGCCGTATTCGAGCAGGCTCGGGCCCAGCGTGCCGAAGCTCAGCTCCTTCTTGTCGAGCTGGTGGCAGGCATAGCAGTTGCCGCCATTGGCGTTGCGGGCGGGATAGTCGGTAAAGCGCCAGCCGTAGCCGCTCTGCGCCAGGCCTTCGCCCTTCTTCCAGTCGCCCATCAGCTTGCCGTCGGCGGGATAGGCGATGTTGGCCTTCTCGCGCGCGATCATGGCCTCGGCGACCGCGCGCGGCGGCGCGTTGCGATACTGCGAGCACAGCTTTTGCGTTTCGTCCTGGTCGAGCCGCGCCTGCCAATCCGGCGCCGCCGTGGCGAAGCTGCCCTTCAGGGCTTTGTCCACGATCGCCGGATCGACGGCAGGCTTCTTCTGCGCATGGGCCGGGCCGACGGCTGTCAGCACGAGTGCGGCGGCGAGCAACGCGTGTCGCATGGCGTTCGTTCCCGCTAGCGCTTGATGGTGGGGGCGGTGATCGGCCCGCCCTTGGCCTGGTTCACCAGGAACATCGTCAGCGCCACGGTTGCGTCCGACCCGTAGTCGATCAGCGGCAGCCGCATCTGCCAGTAGCAGTCGGCGATGCGGTGCTGCATGGTCATGACGGTCCCCTGCGACACGCGGTAGGCCGGCCATTCTCCGACCACCTTGCGCGCCTCCTCGGGCTTGCCGAGGAAGGGCAGGCCTTGCAGGCGGATGCGCCGCCCGCTTTCGGCGTGGCAGGTGGCACAGGAAAAATCCATCGGCCCCTGGCGGCGATAGAACAGCGCCGTGCCGATGGCCAGCGTCTGTCTCTCCTTGGCATGGCGCAGGCGCGGGGTGTACGTCAGTCCGTTCGACTTGGACGCCACGTAGGTGGCGAGCGCTTCGAGTTCCGTGCCGCTCTGGTTGGCCTTGGAGTAGGGCCGCTTGAGGATGTCCTTGCGGTCGAAGCCCTGCGACTTCTCCATGCACCACACGATGCGAGTCTCGAGGTCCATCACCCGGTCCGCGTCCTTGAAGTAGCGCGGCAGCTCGGCGAACGCACCCTCCACCTTGCCCGGCCCCTTGCCGAGATCGCACTTTTCCAGCGACGCGGCCTTGGGGCCCCGCTTCTCCTTCCACAACGCCTCACCGCGGTCGGCGTCCAGCAGCGCCGGGTTGGACCAGGGGTCCGCCTTGAGCATTTGCCGGTATTTCTCGACTTCCTTCTCGGTATCGTCCTGGGCACGGACGTCCGCCGCGAGGGTGGACAACCCCAGCACCAGCGCCAGCACGGCAAGGCTCGGGTGGGCGGACATGCTCTTCTCTCCATGAGTCGAACGCATAAGTGGGAGGTAGAGACCGGGGCTGTCAACGCCCTGGCGTCTGGCGCACAAGGCTCCCGATGTCAGCTTGCCGATCTGCGTTCACAGCCTATGGTCAATTAACCTCTTCGTTTCCATAGCTTGCAGGCTACCTAGATCGGCCGGCGCGCGCCGGCCGCTGCTGGGCTCGTGAGGTCAGCGCGTCAGCGCGGCTATACCCGGCAGCGTGCGCCCTTCCAGCCATTCCAGGAAGGCGCCGCCGGCGGTGGAGACGTAGGTGAACTGATCGGTGACGCCGGCCGCATTGAGCGCCGCAACCGTATCGCCGCCGCCCGCGACCGAGGTGAGCGTGCCGGCCTTGGTCATGGCGGCGGCCGCCCGCGCCAGCGCGAACGTACCCTCGCCGAACGGCGCGATCTCGAAGGCGCCGAGCGGCCCGTTCCACAGCAGCGTATGGCAGCGGCTGAGCACGTCGGTGTAGTGGGCGACGGTCTTGGGGCCCACATCCAGGATCATCTGGTCGGCCGGCGCCTCCAGCGTGGGGACCACGCGCGAGGCAGCGCCGGCCTCGAACCTGGCCGCCACCACCACGTCGTGCGGCAGGATGATCTCGCAGCTGCGCGCCTTGGCGGCATGCATGATCTCGAGCGCGGTGTTGGCGAAGTCCGGCTCGGCCAGCGACTTGCCGATCTCCACGCCTTCCGCGAGCAAGAACGTATTGGCCATGCCGCCGCCGATGATCAGCTTGTCGACCTTGGCCGCAAGGTTGCTGAGCACGGGGATCTTGGTCGACACCTTGGCGCCGCCGATCACCGCCGCCGTCGGCCGCCTGGGCTTCTCCAGCGCGATCGACAGCGCGTCGATCTCCTCCATCAGCAGCGGCCCGGCGTAGGCCGGCAGCAGGCGGGCGATCGCTTCCGTGGAGGCATGTGCCCGGTGCGCGGCCGAGAAGGCATCGTTGACGAAGACGTCTCCGAGCGCGGCGAGGCGCCGGGCGAACTCGGGATCGTTCTTCTCCTCGCCCTTGTGGAAGCGCAAATTCTCCAGCACGGCGATGTCGCCCGGTCGCAGCGCCGCCGCCACGCGCTCCGCCGCCCCGCCGACGCAGTCGTCGGCGAACGCCACCGGCCGGCCCAGCAACTCGCCCAGCTTGTCCGCCACGGGCCTCAGGCTGTACTGCGGATCGGGCCCGCCCTTCGGCCGGCCGAAATGCGAGATCACGATCACGCGCGCGCCGCGGCCGGCCAGATCCCGCAGGCCGGGCACCAGCCGCTCGAGCCGCGTCGCATCGCTCACCTGACCGCCCCTCACCGGCACGTTGAGGTCGGCGCGCACGAGGACGCGCTTGCCCTTCACATCGAGGCCAGCCGTGGTCTTGAGCTTGTCGAGGTCCATATCAGTCCAGCTTGCGCTCCCGTTCGGAATAGCCGTCACATCGACGGCGCAATACACGACGCGGCCTGCGGCAGGCAAGCCGTCATTGCCACCCCAGCGCGGCATCGAGCGCCGCCTCGATGCGGGCAGCATCGAACGAGCGATGGTCGTTGAATGTAACGAACTGCAGGGCGCTGCGGGGCCCGCCGGCCTCGCCGGCGTCCTGGTCCGCCGCGCAGACCACGATCGCCCGCGCCCCCGAGCACGCCAGGTGGTCCAGCTCGCGCTGCAGCGATGCCGATCTCTGGGCGATGAACACGACGACGATGCGCGCATGCCGGGCCAGCTCGCAGAACACGTCCCACCAGTCCTCCGTCACCATCATGATCTGCCGCACCGGATTCATACGCTCCGCCGCCGACGCCATGGAGTCGTCCAGCCGTGCGTTGCCGAGCAGCACCACCGGGAAGCGCCTCGACAGAGCTGTCAGTGTCTCGGACTGCGTTCGCCAGACGCCCGTCTGGTCGAGCACCTCGGGCGGGAAATAGTCGGGACTGGAAGGGGTAAACGTCCCGCCGCTGGCGATCTGCGCATAGCTCGTCATCTCCCCGACCAGGCGGTTCTTGTCGCCCGACTCCCTGGCGCCGGCGATCTCGGCATCGAAGCCGCGCAGGAACAGGGCGAACGGCTCCCCGGAGGCGACCAGCGCAGCGGCGGCCTTGATCTGCGTCTGCTCGTCCTGCAGTAGCGCGATCTCGCGCCGGATGGACGCCGGCGCGAACGGCAGCTCGAGCGTCACCGCAAAGATGATGCCCGCCCCGAGCAGGACGAGCGCGGCCGCGACGCCGAGATAGCGCACGAGCCAGCGCACCGGGTCGAGATGGTCGAGCCCATAGGCGAGCAGGAGCAGCGGAACGAGGAGCACCAGCCCGAACAGCCCGCGGGTCAGGACATAGCGGCCGTTGGCGGCCGACTGGCGGGCGCCCTCGCGCTCGAGTGCGTCGATCCGTGCCCGGCGCGCCGCGCGCTCGCGGGCGCTCAGGGCGTCGAGCGCTGCATGTCCCGGCTGCGGCATCGAGGACGGCTCCATCGCCATGCCCGCATTGCGGCTTCCGACCCGGTCGGCTGATGCGGACCCGGATTCAACGCCCGATGGCTGCCGCCGCCGCCTCCGCCACCTTGGCCGGCGTGATGCCGAAGTGCTCGTAGAGCTTGGCCGCCGGCGCCGAGGCGCCGAAGCCCTGCATGCCGATGAAGACGCCGCCGTCGCCGAGCCAGCGCTCCCAGCCCATACCGATCGCCGCCTCGACGCCGACACGCGGTGCGGTTCCCAGCACCTGCCGGCGATAGTCCGCCGCCTGCGCCGCAAACAGCTCCCAGCAGGGCATCGAGACGATGGCGGCGCGAACGCCGTTCTTGGAGAGCAGCTCCTTCGCCTCCATCGCCACGCCGACCTCCGAGCCGGTCGCCAGCAGCGTCACGTCGCGCTTGCCGCCCTCCGCCTCGCTCAGCACGTAGGCACCCTTGGCGCACAGGTTCTCCTCGGTATGCACCGTCCGCAGGTTCGGCACCGCCTGCCGCGAGAGCGCGAGGATCGAGGGCGTCTCGCCCAGCCGCACGGCGAGCTCCCAACACTCCGCCGTCTCCACGCCGTCGGCGGGGCGAAACACGTTGAGGTTGGGAATGGCCCTCAAGCTCGCCAGCTGCTCGACCGGCTGATGCGTCGGGCCGTCCTCGCCGAGGCCAATCGAGTCGTGTGTCATGACGAAGATGACGCGCTGGCGCATCAGGGCGGAGAGGCGGATCGCCGGCCGGCAATAATCGGTGAAGACGAGGAACGTGCCACCGTAGGGGATGAGCCCGCCATGCAGCGCCATGCCGTTCATGGCGGCCGCCATGCCGTGCTCGCGCACGCCGTAGTGGATGTAGGAGCCCGTGAAACTCCCCCTGCTGATAACGGTCTGATTTTTGATCTTGGTGTTGTTGGAGCCGGTGAGGTCGGCCGAGCCGCCGATCAGCGCCGGCAGCACCGGGATCAGATGGTCGAGGGTGGCCTCCGACCAGTTGCGTGTCGCCTTCTTGACCGTCGCCGCAGCGGCCGACTTCTTCGCCGCCGCAATCGCAGGCGCGATGGCGCGGGCGGCGGCCTGCGCCGGATGCGCGACGGCCTCTCGGGTCTTGGCATCGACGGCAGCCCACCGCTTCTCCCAGGCGCCGCGGAGGGTGGCGCCGCGTGCCCCGCACGCACGCCAGGCGGTGAGGACGTGTGAGGGAACCTCGAACGGCGGATGCGTCCAGCCGAGCTTGTCGCGCGCACCGGCGATCTCGTCGGCGCCGAGCGGCGAGCCGTGCGTCGACGCCGAGCCCTGCTTGGTCGGCGCGCCGTAGCCGATGATGGTCTTGCAGGCGATCAGCGTCGGCCGATCGGAGCGCTGTGCGCCCTCGATCGCAAAGGCGATGGCAGCGGGATCGTGGCCGTCGATCCACACGGCGTTCCAGCCCGAAGCCTTGAAGCGCGCGATCTGGTCGTCCGACACGGAGAGCGCCGTCGGGCCGTCGATCGAGATGGAATTGTCGTCCCACAGCACGATCAGCTTGTTGAGGCCGAGGTGGCCGGCGAGCGAGATCGCCTCCTGGCTGACGCCCTCCATCAGGCAGCCGTCGCCGGCTACACAATAGGTGAAGTGAGCGACGATGCCGTCGCCCAGCCGCGCGTTGAGCAGCCGCTCGGCCAGCGCCATGCCGACCGCGTTGGCGAGGCCCTGGCCCAGCGGGCCCGTCGTCGTCTCGATGCCGGGCGCGTGCCCATATTCGGGGTGGCCCGCGGTCTTGGAGCCGAGCTGGCGGAAGTTGCGCAGCTCCTCCATCGGCATGCCGGGATAGCCCGTCAGATGCAGCAGCGCGTAGAGCAGCATCGAGCCGTGCCCCGCCGAGAGCACGAAGCGGTCGCGGTCCGGCCAATCGGGCGCTGACGCATCGAACTTCAGGAAGCGGGTGAACAGCACGGTTGCCACGTCCGCCATGCCCATCGGCATGCCGGGGTGGCCCGACTTGGCTTTCTCCACGGCGTCCATCGCCAGCGCCCTGATGGCGTTCGCCATGTCTCCGTGCGCCACTGCCCGATCCACGTTCATCTTCACCGCCGGATTTGCCACGCCCGCCCCGCTCGCTGGCGTCAGTTGGTTCTGCTGCGCGGGCAGCTTTAGCGGCCCCGGGCTCCGACGTCCACCGAGCAGGCCTTGATCGGCTCCCATGTCCCCAGCTCGAGACGAGGCGCTGGCGAGGCCTAGCCCAGTATCGCCCGCACTCCCTTGGCTTTGACAACTGCCAACAGCCGGGCGGCAGTGCCGCGTGGGCGCTTTTCCTCGCGCTCCCACTGACTGAGCGTGCTGGTCCCAACGTTGAGAATGCGAGCAAATACCGCTTGGCTCATGTTGGCCTTTTCGCGGAGAGCGACGATTTCGCGGCCCGAAGGCGGCTCGACCCGCTCGATCTTGGTCAGATCCACATCTCGGGCCGTAATCTTAGCGTAGTCCGCGCTCACCATCAGACCGGAGCGATGCAGCCCTGCAGCCGTCTCCAGTAATTCCGCCATCCGCCGGGCACGGCCGGTCACTCTCTTAGCCATGTTGCACCTCTATCAAGTGGCCCTCGGCAATGGCGGCCTCGATCCAATCGGCATCGCCCTCGAGCACGACGCGCCCAGCGATCTTCCAGCGCGCAAGCTCATCGTCGTCAATGTTGTCGCGCTCGTTCTTGCCGAAACCGTAGAGGAACACCGAACGCTCGCCGGTACGGTAGGCAATGATTGTGCGATAGCCGCCGCGTTTTCCCTGGCCCGACCGGGCGACGCGTTGCTTGATGAGCCCACCGCCCAGATCGGCATCGACAAGACCCCTGCCAGCGCCATCAACCGCTTGCCATAGGGCGGCGTCTTTGATGCCCGCCTTGCGCTGGAAGCGTCGGAAGGTCTTGGTCACGTAGACCTTCATACGCCACCACCAGCCTAGCACTTCGTGCTATAGCACACGGGTCTATGATATTGCAAGGAATCCAGCGGCATCAATTCCCTATCAGAGTCCAGATGACAGCGACCTGCGCCGGCAGCGGCGGTTGCTCGCCGGACACTCACCGGTTCGCCTTGATCGGCTCGTAGGTGGTCCAGTCGAAGGTGCCCTGGTCGCGCTCCTCGACAGCCTGCCTCCAGCCTGCCGCCGCGGCGCGGCGCTTGAAGTTGTATCCCTCGCGGGTGTGGCGGGTGATGCCGTCGAACACGGTGGCGATCATCTGCGTGGTGTGCAGCCCCAAGGACGGCACGCGCACGACAGCGCACGCCCGATATCCTGGGCGCGGCGCGGCTTAGCGAGCTAGCCCGTGCTTGCGCTCAGCGGCCGTTGGGGCGCGCGTCGCGGGCAGCCTCTTCCATGCGTGACTGCACGGCGTGCACGGTCTCGTCCGCCAGCGACTTGCTCAGCTTCGTCATCTGCTCGAAGCTGCTCTGATAGTCGGCGCAGGCCGTCTGGAAGAACTCGGCGTAGACGCCATACATGTCCTGCACGGTCTTGCAGGACGCCAGCTGCTGCGGCATGGCGAGGTCTTCCTTCAGACGGCGATTGACGAACGCGGCCCAGTTCTTGTTGATCGCCGCGATGCCGTCGTAGACCTTGTCGTTCATCTGCGCCATCGCCGTAAGCGCCGGCCGATTGAGCTCCATCAAGGTCTCGAAGTTGAAGGGCACTGTCATCGGCGGAAAGCTTAGCTCGGCCCGCCCGTTGCTGGATTTCTCAGCCATACAGTCGATCCTCCGCTGCTTGGAAGCCCCCTTCTTGATTCTACGCATGCGCTCTCCTGCCGCCAGCGAAATTCAAGTCACAAATGCCTGATCGGACACCGAGGGATGCAGAATGCTGTGGATAAGTTAGAAAATCATTTTCCCGAGCATAACCATCGTAGTGCCGCACTGCCCGCTAGGCAGGCCGATTGCCTGCGAGAAAGGCATCGAGATCCGCGCGCGTCGGCAGGCCCGCGCGCGAGCCGAGCCGCATGCACTTGAGCGCGGCGACGGCGGTCGCGACCCGCGCGCGCTCGGCCGCGGGCCGCTTCTCCGCCAGCATCAAGGCGAATGCGCCGTGGAAGGCGTCGCCGGCGCCGGTGGTATCGGTGACGCTAACGTTGAAGGCCGGCACGTGCGCACCGCCGTCGCGCTCGCGCCACAGATAGCCCTCGGCCCCGAGCGTCACGCCCGCATGCCGGGGTCCGAGCGACAGCACGTGGGCTAGCCGATCCGCATCGCTGCCGGCAGCCACGAACTCGCGCAGGGCCGGGGCGCTGAAGATGGCGTAGTCGGTGAGCTTGAGCACGCCGCTCAGCGCCTCGCGCGCGCCCAGATCGGCGTCGAGGATCGTGGGTATCTTGTCCTTGCGCGCCTGCGCGAACACGGCCCTGAGGCCCTCGAGCCATCGCAGATCGCCCAGCACCGCATCCGCCTCTTTCACCCGCTCCAGCGGCAGCCAGCTGGTGCCCGAGGGCATGCCGGCATCGCGCTGGCCGACGATCAGGCGCTCGCCCTTGCCGTCGACGATGATGGCCGAGGTCGACGAGCGCGCGCCCTCGAAGCCCTGCACGCAGCGCACATCCACCCGCTCGGCCTTGAGCCCGGCGCGGATGCTGTTGCCGGCGCCGTCGTCGCCGATCCGGCTCCACAGCTCGGATTTGCCGCCGAGGCGGGCGATCGCCACCGCCGCATTCGCCGCCATGCCGCCACCGGCCTCGACGTGCTCCAGCGCGCGCACCTTGGTCGGCTGCGGCGGGAACGCCTCGATCCGGTAAATGCGGTCCAGTGCGGCATGTCCCACACAGATGATGCGCCTGGCCGATGGCATGCCTGTGTCCGCGAGCTCCTTGGCCCTGTGAGATCCCTGCAACCGGGTTGCTCAGGGAACGATACCCTGGGCCATCCTGAACGCAAAGCATGGCGAGCTTGGGCCGGCCCATCCCAGCTTGCCGGCCTCGGCTCGCGCGGCCCGGCTCGCGCGGCCGGCTTGCAGGGTGGACTGATCCAATCGGGGGTTTGGCGCGTACAGCTTTGCTAGATGGCGGAACCTTCGGCTATGGTCAGTCTCTCAATCACCTCAGGGGCCGATGCGGGACTCCTGGCCAGGGCTCTACGCGGCATCATGCCTGATCTGTTGCGGCGCATCGCGGAACAGGCGGACCCGGCGGCATTCCGCGAGCTTTATCAGGCGTATGGACCGCGCGTGAAGGCCTACATGATGCGCCGCGGCGCCGACGCCGCCACGGCGGAGGACCTGGCCCAGGAAACCCTGCTCACCGTGTGGCGGCGGGCCTCGCTGTACACCGAGGGCAAGGGCAGCGCCTCGACCTGGATCTTTGCCATTGCGCGCAATCTGCGCATCGACCGCCTGCGCCGCGAGGTGCCCTGGCAGGAATTGCCCGAAGGGCGCTTGGAGCAGGCAGGCAGCGAGACGCCGCCGGACGAGGTCGTGGCGGAGAAGGAGCGTCAGGTACGCGTGCGGGCCGCGCTGGCAACGCTGCCCCCCGAGCAGCAGGCGGTGGTTGCCCTCTCCTACCTGGAGGGATTGTCGCACAGTGAGATCGCACACCGCCTGCGCGTTCCCGTTGGCACCATCAAATCGCGCATGCGCATCGCTTACCAGAAGATCCGTCTCGCGCTCGAGGACCTGCAATGACCATTACGCATCATCTCGACGATGCAACGCTGATGAGCTTCGCCGCGGGCGCGCTGCCCGAGGGGCTGGCGGCCGTGGCCGCCGCCCATGTCGCCCTATGCCGGCGCTGCCGCCGCGAGGTCGCCGCGCTGGATCGCGTCGGCGCGGCGCTGGTCGCCGATCTGTCCCCGGCACGCCTGGACCGGCCGGAGCCGGCCGCGCCCGCCTCTTCCGGGCGCGGCGCACGGGGGCACGAGCCCACCGATCCCCTGGCGCGGCTGCTCGGGGGCGGGCTCGACGGCATCAGATGGCGCTGGATCGGCCCCGGCGTGTGGCACTGCCCGCTGCCGCTCGCGGGTGAAGGCACACTGAACCTCATCAAAGCCGCGCCCGGGCGCGCCGTGCCGGAGCACGGCCATGCGGGATCGGAGCTCACGCTCGTGCTGGGCGGAACGCTGCGCGACGTGACCGGCATCTACGCCCGGGGCGATGTCGCCGACCTCGACGAGGAGATCGCGCACCAGCCCTTCGCCGGCGACGAGGCCGACTGCGTCTGCCTGGTGGCGAGCGAGAAGCCGGCGCAATTCCGGGGGCTGCTGGCGCGGCTGATGCGCCCGTGGCACGGGATGTAGCGTGCTCCCTCTCCCCCTGAAAAACGGGGAGAGGGAGAAGCTCGAAAATTGCGCTATCGTCCCGACACCATGCAAGCAGGGTGGCGCACGGTTTGGATCACGGGGGCCAGCACCGGCATCGGCCGGGCGCTCGCCGTGGCGTTGGCCGAGCAGGGAGTCCGGGTGGCCGCGTCGGCGCGATCCGCCGACAAGCTCGCGCAGCTCGCGGCCGACCATCCCGGCATCGCCCCCTTGCCGCTCGACGTGGCCGACCCCGCCGCCATGGCGCAGGCGGTGCGCAGCATCGAGGGCACGCTGGGGCCGATCGACCTCGCCGTGCTCAATGCCGGCGTCTGGGAGCCGATGGGCGCGCGCAACTTCTCATCCGCCAAGGCCGCCCGCTCGATGGCGGTGAACTATCAGGGCGTCGTCAACGGCATCGAGGCGGTGCTGCCCGCCATGCTGGCGCGCGGGGCCGGCCACATCGCCATGGTGGCCTCGGTTGCCGGCTACCGCGGCATGGGGCCGACCGCTGCCTATGGGCCGACCAAGGCCGCCGTGATCAACCTGGCCGAGACGCTGCGCAACGACTTGGCCGCGCGCGGCATCACCGTCAGCGTCATCAATCCGGGCTACGTCGAGACGCCGATGACCAGCGTCAACAAGTTCCCGATGCCCTATCTGATGTCGGCCGAGGACGCCGCTGAGCGCATCATCCGCGGCCTGCGCAAGGGCAAGTTCGAGGTCGCCTTCCCCTGGCAGCTGGTCGCCCTGATGAAGCTCGGCCGGCTCATGCCCAACCGGCTGTTCTTCTGGTACGCGCGCACGTTTCTCGCGCCGGCGCGCAAGAAGGCTTGAAGGCAGAGGACTCGCCCCGATCGGCCGTGTCGGCTCTCCGCACGAGCCGCTATAGTGGGCTCATACCGCCAGCCAACGGCGGCAACAGTCGGCAAGGGAGGACCCCATGACACGTGACGCACGATCGACTTGGCGGGCACGCATTCTGATTTGCGCGCTGGCCGTGCTCGGCGTTTTGTCTGCAGGCGGGGCGATGGCCGACAGCGTCGAGGTCTTTCACGCCGACTCGCTGGCCGGCCCGATGCGCGAGCTGAAAAAGGCATTCGAAGCCAAGAACAGCGGTGTCACGATCAACCTGACGTCCGGCGTCTCGCGGCAGCTGGCCGAGCGCATCCTCAAGGGCGACACCTGCGACGTGTTCGCGCCGTCGTCGCCGGCCGTCATGGATCAGGACCTGATGAACAAGAAGATCACGGGCTCCGACCGGGATGCGGCGACCTGGTACGTGGTTTTCTCGGCCAACGAGATGGCCGTCATCACCGCCAAGGGCAATCCGCAGGGCATCCGCCAGATTGCCGACCTGGCCAAGCCCGACGTGAAATTCCTGCGCATCACCGCCGAGAAGGACCTCGCGACCGGCCGCACCATCGAATTCCTGAAGCGGGCCGCAGCGCTGGAGGGCAAGCCGGAGCTGGCGCAGAAAATCATCGATGGCCCCAACGTCGATCCGGCCAATCCGTCGTCGGTACCCAACACCGTGCGGGCCGTGCGCGAGGGCAGGGCGACCGCCGGCGTCGTCTACTACTCGGCGGCGGTTGCCGCGCGCAACGACGTCGACATCGTGCGCTTTCCCGCGAGCGTCAACATGAGCGATGCGATCCGCAACGCCGCCGCGGTCCCGGGCACGGCAAAGAACCCCAAGGAGGCCACCGACTTCGTGCGCTTCCTGCTGACCCCCGAGGCGCACAAGATCCTGCTGGAGACCGGCCAGCCGCCCGTCGTCCCCGCCCTGCGCAAAGGCGACGTTCCAGTCGACGTGAAGTAAATGTAGGACGAGCGTCAGCGATGACCCGACAGTGTGTCATACCGGGGCTCGTTCCAGGTATCCAGCCATCGACTTACTCCCGGCGACCAGCAGTTCGGGGGCAGATGGATCCCGGGAATAAATCCCGGGATTACAAGCTGTGTTGGGTCTGCGCTTCGCTCGACCCAGAACCTACGCGTGTCCGCACCCGACCCAATATTGCCAGCCTATTCCCAGGCGAAGAGCGGCTGCTCCAGGTCGGCGACGCGGGTGGCGCGGCCGGCGAGCACCTCGCGGAACTGGTAGATGACGGCTGCCGTCGGCGCGTGCACCAGATGGCCGTTCATGCGCACGCGCACCACCGGGCGATCGCTCTGGGGGATGGCGACGAAGTCGACCGCGTCGGCCTGCGCGATGTCTGAGATCGCAATACGGTGCACGGAGGCGACCTCTGCGGGGTTCGGGCGCAGCGGCGGATGGTGTCCGGCCCACAGCACCACCGGCGTGATGAGATAGCCGGAGCGGGTCGGATAGTCGTCGAGGGCCCCCAGCATGTCGCCGGCGCCGAGGCTCAGCCCGACCTCTTCCTCGAGCTCGCGCAGCGCCGCCCCGAGCGGCGTCTCGCCCTGGTCGCAGCGCCCGCCCGGCAGCGCCCACTGACCGCCGTGGGCGCGCAAGCCCGAGGCGCGCTCGGTCAGCAGAAACGCGACCTCGCCCGATGCATCCTCCGCCTCGAGCAGAGTGATGGCGACGGCAGCCCGCTTGAGCCCCAGCGCCGCGTCACGCGGAGGCAGCGGCGAGAACGCGGCGCACCGGCGCGCGACCAGGCGTCGAAAATTGTCGTCGAACGAGTAGATCATGCCCCCAGTACCGACAACCTACCGCTTCACCACGGCGTCGATCGCCATCAGCTCCCGGAGCAGCCCCTCGAAGGCCTTCAGCGGCACCATGTTGGGGCCGTCGGAGGGCGCGTGGTCGGGGTCCTGGTGCGTCTCGATGAAGAGGCCGGCGACGCCGACCGCCACGGCCGCGCGCGCCAGCACCGGCACGAAGCGGCGGTCGCCGCCCGAGGCCGTGCCGTGCCCGCCCGGCTGCTGCACGGCGTGCGTGGCATCGAAGATGACGGGTGCGCCGATCTCGGCCATGATCGGGAGCGAGCGCATGTCGACCACCAGCGTGTTGTAGCCGAAGGAGGCGCCGCGCTCGGTGACGAGCACGTTCGGGTTGCCGCTGCCGGTGATCTTGGCGACCACGTTGCGCATGTCCCACGGCGCCAGGAACTGCCCCTTCTTCACCTTCACGGCCCGCCCGGTCCTGGCGGCGGCGATCAGCAGATCGGTCTGCCGGCACAGGAACGCCGGGATCTGCAGCACGTCCACCACCTCGGCGACGCGCGCGCACTGGGCCGCCTCGTGCACGTCGGTGACGACCGGCAACCCCAAGGTCTCGCGGATCTCCGCGAACACGGGCAGCGCGCCGTCGAGGCCGATGCCGCGTTTGGCCGAGATGCTGGTGCGGTTGGCCTTGTCGAACGACGTCTTGTAGACGAGGCCGATGCCTAGTCTGGCGGCGATCTCCTTCAACGCGCTCGCCATCTCCAGCACATGCGCCCGGCTCTCCATCTGGCAGGGGCCGGCGAACACGGCGATGGGACGATCATTGGCGAACGTGACGGTGCCGACCGTGACGGCCGCATTGGGCTTGGCTGAATCGCTCATGGCCCCTTATAGCATGTGGGCGCGGAGTTCTGCCGCCCCGCGAGTCGTCCCTCTTAGGGAGCGATCGGTGGCAAGTACGGCCTCGAACACTACCACAATTCACGATGCCCCTCCTCGATGACGGCCGTTGGCGCAAATCTGCGAGTGCAAGCGTGCGAGGTGCCAACGCCGCAGCAGGATGCTATTCTAAGCTCATGACGCAACGCCTTGACCCAGCCAACCTCCGTGCGCTCCCCGTGGCCGAGCGGCTGAAGCTGATCGAAGATCTATGGGATTCGATCGCCGCTGATGCGGACGCTTTGCCGCTACCCGACTGGCATCGTGCCGAGATCGATCGCCGGCTCGACGCCCTCGACGCGGGCGCATCGGAGGGCGCTCCGTGGGAAGAGGTGCGTCGGCGCATCACGGGCAAGCCGTGACGGCGACATTCGTCGTCCAGCCCGAAGCAGAGGCTGATCTAAGCGAGGCGTTCCGCTGGTATGAAGCACGCCGCCCGGGGCTCGGTCATGAGTTCCTCGATGAGGCCTCGCACACCTTCTCACGCATCGCCGAGAAGCCGCTCCACAACGCCGTTGTTTACCGCGCGTCACGGCGGGCGACGCTGCGTCGCTTCCCTTACGTCGTACTCTATGTTGTGCGGGGCGAGCGTGTATTCGTCCTGGCGGTCCTGCATCACCGGCGCAATCCAACCCTTGCCAGGACTCGCGTCCGCGATTTCAAGGAAAGTTAGCCAGCGCGCGGCTGCGGTGCAGTCCTTCGATGCCAAAATCGGCTCGCGCTCAAAAATATGCGATCAGCCGGCCGCACGCCGCCACCGACAGCCAGATCAGCAGCGACAGCGCCGCCGCCAAGCGGATGCGCCCCGGCAGCGGCTCGAACTCCGGCGTGTCATCGAGCACGTCGCGCAAGGCGCGGGCGTTCAGCAGCGCGTTGAGCACGCCGAGCGTGATCAGGGCCGCCTTGACCTGGAACACGCCGTTCATGGCGACGTGGCTCGCCTCGGCGAGGAACAGCACCGAGCCGGTCAGGGCCATCAGCAGCAAACCGACGATCGCAGCGCGCCGCGCCGGCCGCACCACGCTCGCCGGCGGCGCCGCCGCAAACGCGCCGAGCAGGCGGGCATCCATGGTGGCGACCGCGCCCGCAAACAGCGTCAGCGCCAGGATGTGGCCGACGTTGGCCGCCGGATAGGCCCAGCTCGATTGCCGGATCCCTGCGGCGAGCGCAGATTGCTCGAGCGCGATGAGGAATTGCGGCGCCTCCAGCAGCATCACCGCATCTCGACGGTCTTGCCGTCGACGGTGATACGCTCCGCCCGCATCTCGTCCTTCTCCGCCGTGGAGGCGTAGCCCACCGCCGTCACCGTCTTGCCGACGGCGACCATCTCCTGCAGCGCGCCGCGGTTCAGCATGCGCGAGGTGGGCGCCAGCACCACGTTCCAAACCTTGTCGGGCGCTTTGACGCTGAGGAGCACATGCGGATTCTCGTATTTCGAGGTTTGGATCGGCCCCACTACGGTGATCGGCTTGGAGGCGTCGTAGCTGCCCCAGCCGTGGTGCGCCAGCACGGCCGCCGGCATCCCCAGCAGCAATAGCGTTAACGCCAGACGTCGTGCCATCGTCGCTCTCCTCGAAGGTCCGAACCTGGAAAAGAGATATGAACTCCGGCGCAGGCCGGCAACCGCCTACTTGCGTGGACCCTTGGCGACCGGCTTGGCGCCCTTGCCGGCCGTCGCTGCATAGCGCGGCAGATGGTCGGACACGTCGAACCACGGCACCTGCTCGGAGACGTGCGCATGCCCGGTCGGCGGCCACTGCTTGGGGTCGGCCAACGTGCCGTGGAACAGATGCACCTCGCCCGGCCAGCGCTCGCCGACGAACGCCATCGGCGAGCCACACACGGTGCAGAAATAGCGCTTAACGCCGGGCGAGGATTCGTAATAGGTCGGCTCACCCTTCAGGTAGCGGAACTGCTCCAGCCTCACGCCGACGTAGGTGGCGACTGCCGACGACACGGCGCGCCGGCAGTTTTCGCAATGGCAGTGCATCACCCACTTCGGCGCGCTTTCGAACTCGTACTCGATCGCCCGGCACTGGCAATGGCCCTTGGTGGTGGTGGTCATAGGCATTCCTTCGCATCGGATAGGGTTGGGTTGGTCCCATTCTATCCGGCCTTGCGACCCCTGCGCCAGGGCTCGCGCGTTTGGGTCGTCCTCTCCCTCTCCCCGTCTTTTGCGGGGAGAGGGAACGAAAAAAGGGGGCGGCCGGGCCACCCCCTTTGCTGTTCTGGAGCGCGCGCCGGCCTATCGCGATGCCGGCGGGAAGTAGTAGTTCGCCCCGAACGAGTAGGGCGGGAACATGAAGCGCTTGGCCGGCACCACCTTGGCCGCGTAGGCCTTCTGCGATTCGTAGACCTTCTTGAAGAACGGGTTGACCGCCATCTCCTCCTGGGCGATGGCGTCCCAGGCCTTGAAGAACTCGGTCAGGATCTCAGGGGGCGTGCGCAGGATCTGCGTGCCATGCTTGGTCTGCATCTCCTCGATGGCGTCCGCGTTCTGCTTTTGCCACTTCACCCACCAGCGCAGGAAGGTCTCGGTGGTGGCCGAGCGGATCGCCTCCTGCTGCTGCGGCGTGAGCGCGGCCCACACCTCGGTGTTGATGATCAGCTCGCCGATCGAGCTCATCTCGTGCGGGCCGGGCGTGTAGTGGTACTTCCACACCTGCGGCAGACCGAGGCGCAGGTCCTCGATGCCGCCGACCCACTCGGCACAGTCGATCACGCCGCGCTCGGCTGACGGCACGATCTCGCCGCCCGGCATGTTCACGGTGTTCATGCCCATGCGTTTGTAGATCTCGGCGACGATGCCGGTCTGACGGCACTTCAGGCCCTTGAAGTCCTCGACGCTCTGGATCGGCTTCTTGAACCAGCCGAGCGCCTGCGGGCTCGCCGGCAGGATCGGAAACGCCATGACGTTGAGCTTGAGCTCTTTCTGGTAGAGGTCCTGCCACAGCTCGAGGCCGCCGCCCTCGTAGATCCAGCCCATGAAGTCCATCTGGTCCATGCCGACAATGCCGGCCGGCGTGCTCGAGAAAAGCGTCGCCGCCTTGTTCTTGCCGACCCAGTAGTAGGAGATGCCATGCCCGCCATCGATCACCTTCTTGCTCGTGGCATCCAGGATCTCGAACGGCGGCACGATCTGGCCGGCAGCGTGCACCTCGATCTTGAGCGAGCCGGCAGTCAGCTTGTCCACCCGCTCGGCGAAGAACTTGAAGTTGTCCTGCAGCGTGAGGCTCGCAGGCCAGGTGGACTGCATCTTGAGCGTCTTCGCCTGCGCCAGCGCCGCATCGGCAAGTCCGAGCCCGGCCGCAAACGCGGTCAGCACCAGGACACCGCCGACTGCGGCGCCTCTCATTGAACGTCTCGTGCGCGTGGGCTTCCAACGGCTAACGGGCCTTTCGGCCGCTGCGGCTGTGTGTTGTCTCATCGCCTCTGCTTCCTTCGACCAGATGGGGACCATTGTTTCTGCTTGGCCGGTCCGCGCCCGCCCTCGTCGACGCAAAGTCGCAAGTCAGCGTGCTCCATGCAGACCCTGTCGGCGCCCACCCCGCCCCGATATGAGGCAGGGTGACGCCTGCGGCCCGACCAGTGTAGCGCAACAGACGGTGGACCGGCCAGTTGCCGTTGTGTTCGACCGCGGCGGCGGCCGCCGCATGGGCCCCGCGACCTGCCCCTCGGGCAGGCGATTGGTGGCGAAGAGTTGTGCGAAGGATGCAAAAAGCCCTGTATTCTTGGGCCTGGATGTGTGCTAGTCCGCCTGCCTGTCATTCACGAAGAGGGAGTTTCTCATGGCCAATCCGACGTCAACCACCACGCCAGCCAAGGTCGAGACCGTCACCCTGCGCCAGCTCGCCGAGACCCTTTCGGAGGCGCACGAGCTGCCCAAGAAGCAGGTCATGTCGATGCTCGAGGACATGGTCCAGAACGTCACCAAGCATCTCAAGCGCGGTGCGCGCATCCGCATCGGCGGCCTGGGCATCCTGCAGGTGCGCAAGCGCCCGGCGCGTATGGGCCGCAACCCGGCCACCGGCGAAGCCATCAAGATCAAGGCCAGCAAGAAGGTCGCCTTCCGCGCCGCCAAGGATCTCAAGGAAGCCGTCTGATTGCTGCGACCGTCGGGTCGAGACGTGCGATGCGGCCGGTCCTCGGCCGCATTCGCGTTTGCCGCCGGATGCAGCGCCCGCGCCTATTTCAAGGGCCCCTATTTTCAAGGGCGCCTATTTCAAGGGCGAATGCGCCGCCGGCAGCATCACGGTCGACTGCATCTCCTCCAGCAGGGGCGGGCTCACGCGCAGGAACTCCTGCCAGCCTGGATCCTTCGCGGCGGCGGCGCGCACCGCCGCACGCGCATTGAGGTCGCGATAGGCCCAGATGTGGCACACCTCGTTCTGCGGGCCCGCCTCGGTCAGCCATAGACCGACCATCCTGGAGTATTTCTCGCGGTGCTCGAGCGCACCGGTGAAGAAATTGACCCACTGGCGGATGGCGCCGGGCTTGCTGCGGTAGCAGCGCAGCTCATAGAGGTTGCCTGGTGTCGCCGGCGCCACCGGACCCCGCACCGGGTTGAGCAGCTTGGCCTCCTGGCGCAGCAGATTGGGAAAGATCGCCGGCTGATACTCGCCGGTCCAACGCGGGTGCTTGCCGAGCTCGGTGCGCAGGCGCTGGCGCTCGTTGGGGTCGGCGTAGCTCCACAGGTGCATGACCTGGTTGAGCGGCCCGATCTCGCTCACCCAGTAGCCTTCGAGCTTGCCGTAGTTGTCGCCACGGATGTCGCGCCCCAGCGTGCCGGCGGTCTTGGCCACCTCGGCCACGGTGCCGGGCCTGCAGGTGTAGGTCCTCAGTTCGTGGATCATGAAGTGCGCTCCTCGAGCCGGCGGTGGGTCCCGGATATTCGCTCGCGCGAATTCCGGGATGACAGAATTACAGGTTGAGCTGATAGCTCGCCGGCACCCAGCGATAGCCGCTGGCGGTCTTGTCGATGTAGCCGACCGACGGGAACGGCATGTGGAACCCGGCGACGGGGATCTTGTCGGTCGATACCATGTCGAAGATGCGCTTGCGGGTGGCAACCGCCATATCCTTGATGTCGTCGAAGCCGGCCTGCCACTCCGGCTGCTGGATCGACATGACGTAGTGGTTCGCCACGTCGCCCCAGATCAGCAGGCGCTGACCGCCGCTTTCGACGTGGTAGGCCATCATGCCCGGCGAGTGCCCATAGGCGTTGACGGCGCGGATGCCCGACACCACCTCGCCCTCGGGCTTCAGGAAGGTCGCCTTCTCTCCGAACGGAACAGCAACCTGGTTGAACAATTCGAGGTTCGTCTTGCGCGCCTCGCGCACGACCCCCTTCTTCCAGAAGTCGAATTCCACCTCGCCGAAGACGATGCGCGCGTTGGGATCGGCTTGCCGTCGGTCGCCAGGCCGCCGATGTGGTCGGGATGGCCGTGGGTGATCACGACAACGTCGATCTGCTCGGGCTTGTACCCGGCCGTGGCGATCAGCTCGCTCAAGTTTCCGGTAGTCGGCTGGCGGCCCTTGGCATTGCCGGCGTCGAACAGAACGAGTTCCTTGCCGGTGTTCACCAGCGTGGGGACGTAGGGGTTCTCGAACTTGCCGGCCGAAATACCGTTCGCCTTGGCGAGCGCCTCCACGTCGGCGGCCGGCCGGTCGTTGCCGAAGGTGGGATGCAAGCTGGCCGGCTGGATATAGCCGTCGAGGATGTTGGTGATCTCGAAGCTGCCGAGCTTGAAGCGATAGATCTGGGGCCGCAGCACGCCCAGCATCGGGGCGGCCGCGTGGACGGCGGTCGGCATCGCCGCGCCGAGCGCCGCCAGCGACGCTGCGCCGCCGGCAAGTCTCACAACATCTCGCCGCGTCGTCAGTTGATCGGACTTGGACATGTTTATCCTCCCTGGAAGCACACGGCGCTGCGCGCCGGCACGGGTTGCAGCGGCTTGAGCGGCCGCGTTGAGTGTGACGGATGAAGATTAGCCCAGGCCAATGGGCATGCACAGCCAACGAATATGTGAACAACGCCTGCGGATTTTTTGCCGGGCAGGTTCGTCCACCCTGCCTTGTAGACTTGGCGGCCTACCTCAAAAAGCCGGTCGCCGCCATCGCAGCGCCGCCTTGCGGCCCGCGCAGGAAAACGAGGAAAGCGTCGGCCGCAGGGCCCGCGCCGACGCCCCTCACGGCCAGATAGCGGGTGCGATGCCCGAACGGGTCCGGCAGGGCGCCCGCCAGCGTGACGCCGGGATGGGCCACGATCTCGCTCGATTGGCTCACCCCGATCTCGAAGCGGCCCTGGGCCACGCCGTCGATGACGTCGCCGCCGAAGCCGAGCACGGTCACGCGCGGCCTGACCTGGTCGGCGATGCCGAGGCGCTCGAGCACGCGCGCGAAATGGGCTCCCGCCGTGGCACCGCGGGCCGGATCGGCATGGGCGATCGATTTGGCGGCCAGCAGCACTGCCGCGAGCGCTTGCGGGGAGGACACATCCGGCACAGCCGCGCCCCTGCGCACGGCGAGCGCGACGGCGACGCTGCCGAGGTCGACCGGCGTGCCGGCGTCGATCTTGCCGGCGTTCTGCAGCGCGGCGATACCGGCCTCGCTGAGGATCACCACGTCGGCGCGCTCGCCAGCGAGCACCCGCTCGCGCAAGGCCCCCACGGTGTCGAAGGTGGCATCCAGCGTGTGCCCGGTGGCCGACGCAAACGCCGGCGCGAGTTGCTTGATCGCGGCCTGGGCGGCGCCGGCGGCCAAGACGCGGACAGTCTCGGCGCTGGCCGATGTCGTGAGCGCGCAATTCATGACCATCGCGCCGACCAGGAGCCACCCACGCGCGCGCCTACAGCTGATGCGGCGCAGGATCCTGTCGTGCCGGGTAACGCACATGAGCGAAGGGTCGTTGCCGTAGGTTGTGTCTGCGCTTCGCTTGACCCAACCTATACGTAAGCCCTCAGTTGCCGAACAGGCCGGAGAAGAAGTCGTTGCCGCTGCTCTGCTTGTAACCCTTGCCCGGGCGCTTGGCCTCCTGCACCGGATCGCTCAGCGGCGGCGCCTCGAGCGGCAGCGGCCGGCCAGCCAGCGCCGATTGCAGGCGGTTGTCCTGGCCGTAGATATCGCCCAGGTGGCTCACCTGGCCGTCGTCGTCGGCCACCGCCGTGAAATAGGTGACGTGCACCGGGACCTGGCGCTCGAGCGTCACCTCGTTGTTGTTGCCGTGCGCCAGCAGGCCGCGCACGTGCTCGGCCGACCAGCCCTTGTCCTCCGCCAGCAGGATCTCGGCGAGCCGCCCGGGGTTGTGCACGCGGATGCAGCCGTGGCTGAAGGTGCGGACCGCCTTGTCGAACAGCTCGCGCTGGGGCGTGTCGTGCATGTAGATGTCGTGCTTGTTGGGGAAGCGGAACTTGACGACGCCCAGCACGTTGGTGGGCCCGGCCGGCTGGATGAAGGTGAAGCGGCGCACGTCCACCTGGCCCCAGTTCACGCCCGCGGGGTCGACGGGGCGGCCGTTGTAGCTGACGCGCAGGTTGTGCTTCTGCAGCACGCGGGTGTCGGCGCCGCCGAAGATGCTGAAGAAATCGCCGCCGCTCGGGCGCAGGTAGGGTGCAAGCTCCTTGACCTTGATGGAATCCGGCACGCCCCACTCCGGATGGAACACGACGTAGCGCATGTTGGCCGAGAAAATCACCGTCTGCGTCTCGGGCTTGCCGACGATGATCTTGGCCGCATGCACCTGCTGGCCCTTCTTGAACACGCGGGTGAGGTATTCGGGGATGTTGTCCCAGATATGCAGATCGCCGAGGTTCTCCGGCATCCAGCGCCAGCGCTCCATGTTGAGCACGAGGCGCTGCGTCTCCGTGCCGGCCAGCGCGGGCCTGGGCTCGGCTGGACCGCCGTTCAGCACCACGCGCGTGCGGCCGCCGACGACGCCGTCCGGCCCCATCTTGTTGTCGCGCTGGAACGCCTTGACCGCATCGACGAGCGCCGGATCGTAGAAAGCCTCGCGCCCGGCCTCGGCTGAGACCTCGAGGCGCCGGCGCAGCAGCGCGACGTCCGGGTGCTGCATGCCGGGCTTGAGCACCGGACCATCCGGCATGCGCACGGCCGGCTCGACGACCGGCTGCGGGCGGCTGGTGCCGGCACGGACTTTCAGCAAGGCCTGGCGCAGGCGCACGAACTGCTCGTGCCTGGGGTGCAGCCCCTGAAGATAGTCGCCCGGCGTCTCGGTCGCCGCCACCGCGTCCAGCACGACCTTGGGGTCGCGCAAGGCGGGCTTCTGATCGATGTTGCGGCTGATCTGCATCGGGTCGATGCGGCCGCCGCGGGCGTGGCGCGCATACTTGAGGACGGCGTGGCCGAGCCTGACCTCGGCGCCGGCGAGCGCGGCCGGCGAGGTATCACCCTGAGCCAGCCGCGGCAGCTCGAAGGCCGCGGCGGGAAGCCCCCAATCGTCGGCCTTGGCGATCTCCGCCATGGCATGCCGCGCCTTGGCGGTCAGGCCCTGCTCCGTGACCCACAGCGGTCCGCTGCGATCGGCGTAGAAGGCAACCAGCGCGGCGGTGTCGGCCCGGTCGCCGCCCCGTGCCTCGGCTGCCCGCTTGCGCACCTCGGCGAGCAGCGGGTCGACCGGAGCCGGCGTTGCGGCTGGCGGCTGGGCGGCTACCGGCGGATCGGCCGAGGCTGCCGTCTGTGCGGCGGCAGGACCGGCGGCGAACACAGCAAGAGCGAGTGCCGCGGCGAACCCGGCAGAAGCGCGTCGTCTCAGCATCGGTGAATCTCTCCAGGATTCGCGCACGTTATCGACGGTGCCTGACTCTGGCCAGCAGATCGCACCCGCGCCCTGTCTGATAGCAGATCGGGCTGGCATTCGCGCAACAGAGTGCATGTATTGTCCGGGCCCAGGAATAAGCGCCGGCATTACCTGCGAGCATTGTGGCGACTTTGGCGCACGCCGCGCCGCGGCCTTTCGCACCCGCGAAGGCCGAGGGCGCATCCGATGGCTCCTCGCCCTTGAAAGCCCGCACATGGATTGCGACGTTCCGCGCACAACTGTGCGAGAGCGCCCATGTTTCGCGAGCCCGTGTCGTCCCGCAGCATCGCCGCGATCGGCTACGATGACGATGCGGAGACGCTGGAGGTCGAATTCGTGACGGGCAGCGTCTACCGCTACCGCGGCGTGAGCCAGGACGTGTTCGAGGATTTCCGCCAGGCCCCATCCAAGGGCGCGTACTTCAACGCGCACATCAAGGATGCGTATGCCTGGGAGGAGGTGGAGTAGTGGGCACCAGGCGCCATGCGGAGCATGCGCCGCTAGGGCTCGATCAGGCCGCGTATTTGCTCCGCGAGCGTCCCCTCGTTCCCACCAAAGCTTTCGATCATCGCGGCGCGGAACGCCGTCTCATTTAGCCGTGACAATTCCAGCCCATGCCCAGCGCGAGCGGCCAACAGGCCCAGGAAAGCATTCTGTGATCTGCCATTCCCCTCGCGAAACGGGTGTATCGCGTTAAGCGTCGCAAGAAAGCTTGCAGCCCGTGACGCAAACTCATCGGGCTCAGCTGCACAAAATATTCGCCATCCCTCAAGTTGCCGAAAAGCCGTTTCATCTGGTCAGGGATGTGCTCGGGATAGCAGAACGTGCTGGTGCCTTTGTGTATGCGCACGGTGCGGAAACGACCTGCCCAACGGTAGACGTCCTGAAATAGATGATGGTGAATGGATCGAAAGTGACGCAGGCTGAGCTTGCCCTGCGGCAACGGTTCAAGCCAACGCTGCGCGACAACAACCGCCTCAAACTGCTCCAGTTCTGCTTGGCCCCGGAGCCCCGGAACGTTCCTTAGTCTTACTGAGTCATAAGAACTGAGTCACAAGACCGCATCCTACAACGATTGCGACTCCTGTAGCGACGAAGATTCAAACTTCGGCAGCGGGGGGCTTGCACGATGGGTCGGCGCGCGACAACCA